>Ga0314774_1000345_pt1 | contig 39819 bp, 37 predicted proteins | sample MetaGCBIA2018_FD_204515 | JGI IMG/M metagenome (GOLD analysis project Ga0314774, IMG submission 204515) | Cryopeg brine microbial communities from Beaufort Sea near Barrow, Alaska, United States - CBIA 2018 | ecosystem: Environmental > Aquatic > Marine > Coastal | place: USA: Alaska | collected... | reverse complement strand
TTTTCCTATTGCCGGTACCACATCAGAAACGGATGAGAACATCCAATAGCATCGAACGCTTGAACAAAGAAATCAAAAGGCGGACCAGGGTTGCAACCTTGTTCCCGAATGAAGAATCTTTGCTACGTTTGGTCAGCGCGGTGCTGGCTGAAATCAGTGAGGATTGGGAAACTGGAAAGGTCTATCTCAACATGGAGGCTGAATAACGGCGGTCCGCAATTTACAGAAAGAAAGTTGCTTTATCAGTTTCAGCACCCCGGAAAAAGAATTTATTGGTAGTTTGACCATGACCAAGAATGATTGTAGATAAGAAAATCTTAACTACCCTCGCGGCGACACCAATATCACTCCCCTGTTGTATTACATGTGAGGTGTAGCAAGAATTGCGCATTTGGGCCGAAATGAGTACGCCGAAGTAGTGCAAGAATATAAATAGGACAAACCCACAAAACGATGGCCACCAGGATCTGCCCGAGTGGCCATTTATTGTTTATCAGGATATTTGAGAATCAAATAGATATTGTTGAATCCAACCAACAAATGCAATAGTACTGCATGTCAGACTCCCCCCGGCCACAAGTGTATATACCTTTTTTTCAGAAAAGAGATGGTTATGTCCTGCCTTGTTCAAATATTTTAAAGATTTTTCGGCTAAACTTTCCGCATCAATTTAGACAAAGAGTTAAATAATGACCCTTCAACGTGCTGAAAAATTAATAGTAAATGGTGATGGATATTGTCTCCACTCTGAGCCTCTATCTTCATATCTGAAGAATATTAAACCTAAGGTAACTCTCAGACAATTTACCACCAGATGTTACAGAGGGTATGTTGCTAGTTGGGAGATATCAGACGATAAGCTCTACCTTCTGAAAATTGAAACATCCGAAACCAACAAAGACCAGCTTCAAAAGATCCGAATAAAGCTTTTTCCTAATGCTGAAGAAAGGGTGCTTGCGGATTGGTACTCTGGAAGTTTGATTTGTCCAAATGGTGAAATAATCATGAAAGCAGGTGGATGTTTGACCGGAATTGAACATAATAATTATCTTGTGATGACTGTTGAGAACGGGGTAGTTTTGGATCAACATGAAAAAAGCTTAAAAGACTTTACTAAATGGTGTGATGAGCATGGGAGAGTTGTTCGATCAATGTATGGTCATTGACATGAGTAAATAGTGTCATGTCGTGATTGGATATATGAGAAGAACGTTATAACTCAGACGTAAGCTATTGTATCACTTGCGGTGGTAGACCGAACTTTTTCGTCGTTGTCGTCGCCGCTTATCGCGAACGTTATATTTTTTGTAGTAATTTGGATATATGGAGGCAAATGTGACAAACCTATGGCTAGGTATCGAATACAATGCAAACCACAAAGATGTAGATACCATGGAAGTGCTAATGAAGGAATACTTAAAATGCGGATCAGTTAGAGTGAACTCTCAATTCTTTGAAAGGCTTAAAGCTCAAGTAGCAGTATTTGGAAATCCAGAAAGCTTCTATTACGATGATGTTAGTATTGTAAAAGCAACTGGAAAGCAATCTGAAGAAGAGCAGTACTATCTAAATGTAATAAAGAGTATTGATCACCATGTATGTCGATTTAAAAAATTGAAGCCAAGCCTAATATTAATAGGTGGCGGATTGGCATTCGATGCGTATTGTAAATATATTCTCCCTAATTTAACGTACAATAGCCTGACAATAGTACAGCTAAGAAATCCTAGTAAGCAAGCCCATTGGGGAAATCCAAAGGTATGGAACGAAAAATACGATAACTTTAGACCAAGCTTACCGTGCCGGGAGGGGCTTTCATTGTTGAAATTAACTTGCTCAGATATTGATTCAGATTTTGTATTGAGTCCTTCATAAAGGAAAACATAAAAAATTGCTCAATCGGGCTTCAATTGTTGTGGTTCGCTTGCGCTCATTTCACCACGCAAATTTTCGCCGCTTAGCAAGACGTTGAAAGTGCCCCACATGTCACGATTAACAGTAAAATAAAGTTCTATGCTTTTCCGCCGGACAGGGCTTTCTTATAAATCCCCTCGCAACTCGTTCTCACATGTCCTTAGGATTTATAGCCCATCAAATTTCAAGAGAATCTTCCCAATTCCCATCTTCGTCCATACTGGGGAGTCACCTATACCCGTAATCAGTAACTGATGCAGTTGGGTGGGGCCCGTTTAGTTACCCTAGCTGTACAAAAACTGCAAAAATCAACGCAGGTGTTGAATCGGAATGTCTTTGTTCACCTCTGAACGCAGGAATCAATCACATTAGATAGTTAAGATAGCTGTTGATTCATAACAAAATCTGTCTAAATAGAACCATTTATAATGTTAGGAACTTATGCCGCCCAGGAGATGATCGGCGGCACCTCTGGAAGGGCATTGACAAACAACGGGACAACCCTTAATCTTTCTGTTCTCAAACAATCAAGGTCGTGAAAAGTTTATAAAAGCATTCAATCCACCCAAAGGGTAAATATTCGATTATGCGTTATATCTCTCTATTACTACTCTCCATCACCCTCCTCACCGGGTGCGCCGACAAAGTGATCCCGGCTGGTCAAAAGGCTCAATTTCACGCCGATCAGGCAGAAAAATTCATGCAGAAGCAGAGGTATCCGGATGCGATTGCTGCCTGGGAGAAGGTTCGCGACAGCTTCCAATCCCCCGAACTCAATATCCTGGCCGAACTCAAGATTTCCGAAGCGTACTATCTGGATGAAAAGTACCTGGAGGCGACGGCCGCCTGCGAACTGTTTTTAAAGAACCATCCGAATCACCCGGAGGTAGAGACTGTTTTTTACCGCCTCGGGATGTCCTATTTCATGCAGATACTGCCGGCCGAAAAAGATCAAACGGCAACAAAAAACGCTATCATCACTTTCAGTAACCTGCTTAAACGCTACCCCCAAATCGACAACGCCGACGAGATCAGACGGCATATTCAAACAGCACGTGACCGATTGGCCGAGCACGAACTCAAAGTCGCCCAATTTTACCTCCGCACCAATGAACCGGTGGCAGCTCAAAAGCGATTCGATTACCTTCTCAAGACCTATCCTGACTACGCCATCCCGGAAGAGACGTACTACGATGTTGGCGAAGCCTACCTCGAACTCGGCGACCGCGAAACAGCCATCAGACTGTTTGATCTTATGAAAGAGAAATACCCGACCAGTAAATATATTGCTGATGCAGAAGAACTGTTACAGCATTAAACAGGAAAAAGAGATGCTGGAGTTGAATCGGACGCTAAAGACTCATGACACTTATCATGAGTCTTTTCCCATGTTTTTTCTTGACTTGGCAGACAGTGGCATTATATAAAGTCTGCATCTTATAACAGGATTTTACTATGAAACAGACAATGTCTGGACTCTTTTTAAACCAGAGGTAAACCTCTCTAAAAAAAACTTAAAACCATACAAAAAACAGATACTTAATGGCTAATATTTATTAAAAAATAATTTGACACTGTTTTAATACCGAAAAATACCACGAATTAACGTCTCTGTTGAGACACAAAAACCCACTTGACACTGAAGGAGAGAGAGTATGTCCGAATACGGAACATTGCAAGATCGCGTACGCTGCAAGAGCCTTATGTCCAAGGTTATGGAGCCTGCCCAGACCGTCCAATTCTTCAAAGACGGCATGAACCTCGGCTGGTCCGGATTTACCCCGGCTGGCTACCCGAAGGTTGTACCGATTGCTCTGGCTGACCATGTTGAAAAAAACAATTTGCAAGGCAAATTGAAATTCAACCTCTTCATCGGCGCTTCTGTCGGTGCTGAGACCGAAGATCGCTGGGCAACCCTCGACATGATCGACCGTCGCTGGCCTTACCAGACCGGCAAAAACATCGCCAAAGGGATCAACGAAGGGCGCATCCGCATGGGTGACAAGCACCTCTCTCTCTTCGCTCAGGATCTCGGCTACGGTTTCTACACAGAAAATGGCCGGATCGACCTGGCAATCATCGAAATTTCGGGTGTTACCGAAAAAGGCGAGCTCATTCCGACCTCATCCTGCGGCGTTATCCCTGAGCTTCTTCAGGTTGCCGACAAGATCATTCTCGAAGTCAACATCGGTCAGCCATCCTTCGAAGGGATGCACGACCTGGTCACCTGCCTGAACCCGCCGAATCGACAGGTTCTCCCGATCACCCACGCCGGCGAGCGGATCGGCAGCACCTCGATTCCGTGCGACCTGAGCAAAGTTGTTGCCGTCTGCGAATCAAAGCTGCGCGACAAAGGTCGGGCATTTACCGACAGCGACGACACCTCCGACGCGATCGCCAGCCACATCATGGATTTTTTCTCCAATGAAGTGAAGCAGGGACGTCTGCCGAAAAACTTGCTGCCGATACAGTCGGGCGTCGGCTCTATCGCCAATGCCGTTGTTGGTGGCCTGGCCAAAGGGCCGTTCTCGAACCTCACCGTCTACACCGAGGTTCTGCAGGACACCATGCTCGACCTGTTCGATTCCGGCAAACTCGACGCCGCCTCATCCTGCTCCCTCTCCCTCTCTGAGACTCCGGGTTTCCCGCGTTTCTTTGACAACTTGGACAAGTATGCTGACAAGATCACCCTCCGTCCGTTGGCGATCTCCAACTCTCCGGAACCGATTCGTCGTCTCGGCTGTATCGCCATGAACACACCGGTTGAATTCGACATGTATGCCCATGCCAACTCGACTCTGGTCGGTGGTACCCGTATGATCAATGGCCTTGGCGGCTCAGGCGACTACCTGCGCAATGGCTTCCTGAAGATCATGCACTCCCCTTCCTCGCGTCCGTCGAAGACCGACCCGACCGGGATCACCTGTGTTGTTCCGAAAGCACCGCATATCGACCACACCGAGCATGACCTCGACGTGCTGGTTACCGAGCAGGGCCTGGCCGACCTCCGCGGTCTGGCACCGAAGGATCGTGCCCAGCTCATCATCGACAAGTGTGCTCACCCCGAGTACAAGCCGCTGTTGCAAGAGTACCTCGATATGGCTTCGAAGGATTGTATCTCCCGTGGCGTCGGTCACGAGCCGCAATTGTTTGACCGTTGCTTCAAGATGCAGCAGAACCTCGCTAAAAACGGCACCATGAAGATCAAGAACTGGGATATCAAAATCGACCTCTGCGAAGATTGATCGCAACGGTTTTTTGATTGACACATCAAAAGCCCCGTCATTTTGGCGGGGCTTTTTTTATTTGCTTGCCGAGTTCCCGCCGAAATCGTAATCTCAACTTTAATTTTTTGGGAGATTGAATGAACGATACGATTCGCCTGATTATCAATGCCGATGATCTCGGCTCTGGAGAACCGACCGACCGGGGGATTATTGAATCCTTTACCTCCGGGATTGTCAGTAGCGCTTCCATCCTTGCCAACGGCCCCTCCTTCGATTCAGCGGTCGAGCAAGTTTGTCAGTCGAAACTCCCTGTCGGCGTCCACCTGAACCTGTCAGAAGGGTATGCGTTAACCGCTCCGATTTCAGGATTGACCGATGAGCATGGACAATTTCCGGGAAAAACTGAGAGTCGACAACGGTTCCTGACCGGCAATATCGATCGGGACCAGATACAACGTGAACTTCTGGCCCAGATCAACAAGGTAAAAGCCGCAGGGCTGCACCCCGACCATCTCGACACCCACCAGCACTCCGGGCTCTTCCCGGTGATCACAACGCCGCTCATTTTTGCCGCTAAAGAGGCGGGGATCAGACGTATGCGCATCCCAAAACCGATTTTGCTCCCCAATGAAAAACCACCCCCCCCGCTTGGTGACGAGCTGCGTCTTTACCGTCAACTTGCCCCCGTTATGGCAGAGCGACTGAAGGCTGCAGGGATCTTGACTCCGGACGGGCTACTCGGCATGCCGCTCCTCGACCGTCTTGATGGAATTGAACTGGCGCACCTCCTCGCCAATCTCAAACCGGGGATCTGGGAGCTGATGGTTCATCCCGGCTATTTTGACCCGGAGCGGGAATTTTCCGGCCCAGAAAGAGTGCAGGAACTCTCAGTCCTCACCTCACACACGATCAAGAGTATGATCCAGCAGCACAACATCAGATTGACCAATTTTCTGGAGTTGCCATGCACCTCTTGATCGTCCTCCCCAAACAGCAGGTAGCGACCGGCAACTTCGTAACAGCGAGACGTCTTCAAGTCGGCCTGCAGAACTTCGGGGTGACCGTCGATCTGCTCGCAATCGCTCCGGAGGAATCCGCTCTGCTTGCAATAGAAGTGGAGCGTACCCGTCCCGATCAACTTCTCCTCCTGCATGCCTGGCGCTGCGGCCTTCCATGGCTGATCTGTTCACCCGCTCCCTCTTGTCCGACGACGGTTCTTCTGACCGGCACCGACATCAACCAGGGGATCGATGATTCTGTGCAAGGGGGGGTGATTCATACCGTGCTGCAAAACGCTGATGGGATTGTCAGTCAGAACCGGCTCACCGTCGACACACTACAGGCACTGGCCCCTTTGTGGATCAACCGGCTGCACTACATTCCGGCGGGGGTCCTTCTCGGCCAGACGCCTTACTCTTTGCGCCGGACACACGGAATTTCGAAAGAGTGCCGACTGTTTCTGCACCCGGCCGGAATCAGACCGGTCAAAGCCAATCTCGAACTGCTCGAACTTTGTGCCCCCCTTGCAGAAATTAATCCAGACTTTGCCATCGCCTTTTGTGGTCCGGAACTCGACCCCGACTACTCCAAACAGTTCCTCACGGCTGTCGACCAGAGGGCTTGGGCTTACTATCTCGGAACGATTCCGTCTGACGCCATGCCGAGCGCCTTGGCTGAAGCCGACCTTATTCTCAACCATTCCCTGAGCGAGGGGATGTCGAATGCCTTGATCGAAGCACTTGCTGTCGGTCGACCGGTTCTCGCTCGTGACATCCCGGGGAACGCGGCGATTCTGACCGCTGAGGAGCTGTACAGTTCGGACGAAGAATTTCTCGAACGTGCGCAGCAGCTCCTCTCCTCACCACACCGGCTGAAGCCCCCCCTTTCTTCTGTTCCCCCCTTATTCTCTGCCGAATGTGAAGCGAAAGAATTTGCTGCACTGTTCAAATCCTTCGAGATTTAGCTGACTTTCGGCAACAGAACCTTTTTGACCATCGAAAAATTTTACCGGCGCCGGCAATCGGCCGCTGACGACAAATCGTTTTACTGGATCTTGTCTTTCCAATACGGAAAAATACTGATAATCTATTTACCTCTATAAATTGGGCAACGACGCGAGGATTTAACACCGTGAACAAGCATCAACTGACAGAACTGCTTGAAAATGTACAGCGGGGGGAGCTCGACATTACCGCAGCCCTGCTTACGTTGCGCGATCTGCCGTTTGAAGATGCCGGCATTGCGCAGATTGACCATCATCGCGAGCTGCGTCAGGGGCTTCCGGAAGTGATCTTCGGCGAAGGGAAATCGACCGAGCAGCTGTTGACTATTGTCGGCCGAATGAATGCGAAGCGGCTCAACATTCTGATCACCCGCCTCCAGGGCGAAAAAGCTGTTGAACTCACCACTCTGTTCCCCGAGGCCAATTACGACGCGGAAGCCCGCACCCTGACCCTGCAACACCAACCGGCGACACAAACCGGACGGGGGAAGATATTGATCGTCTGTGCCGGGACATCGGATATTCCGGTAGCCCGCGAGGCGGCCGTCACCGCGCGCTTCTTCGGCAACGAGGTGGAAGAGATCAACGATATTGGTGTAGCGGGAATTCACCGCCTCCTCGCCCGGACTGCCAGCCTGCACGAAGCGGCTGTCATTATCGTCGTTGCCGGCATGGAAGGGGCCCTCCCCTCGGTGGTCGGTGGACTGGTCGCCGTCCCGGTGATCGCCGTGCCGACCTCCATCGGCTACGGCGCAGCCTTCGGTGGCATCGCCGCCCTGCTCGGCATGCTCAACTCCTGTGCCGGCGGGGTCACCGTCGTCAACATCGACAACGGTTTCGGAGCCGCCTTTGCCGCCACCCGAATCAACCGCTCAGAGTGATCGTGATGAAGACTTTATATCTCGACAGCTTCGCCGGCATCTCCGGTGACATGTTTCTCGGCCTGATGTTCGATCTCGGAGTCGAAGAAGATTTCGTCCGTGCAGAACTCGGCAAGCTCAACCTCTCCGGATATAAACTGGTTGTCCGCCCGCAGAAGCGGTGCGGCATCGCCGGTTCTTTTGTCGATATCACGATTGACGCAAATCACCCCTCCCGCAGCTGGCTCCAAATCGACCAGCTGATTGCCACATCCGGCCTGCAGGAGAAAGACAAACGACTGGCACGGCGGATCTTTCGACGACTCGGTGAATCGGAGGGGAAAATCCACGCGGTCGAGCTCGAAACCGTGCATTTCCACGAAGTCGGTGCGGTCGATTCGATTCTCGATATTGTCGGCGCGGCGATCGCTCTGAATCGACTCGATGTCGACCAGGTTCTCTGCTCCCCCTTGCCGCTCGGTCTCGGCACTATCGAGACCGACCATGGTCGCTACCCGCTGCCAGCCCCGGCCACCCTTGAGCTCTTACGCGGCTGTCCGACCTCACTCGATTCATCAGGGTTGGAGCTGGTAACGCCGACCGGTGCCGTGATTGTCGCCGAAATCGCGACCTTTGCCCCGCTCCCGGCAATGACGATTGACCGGATCGGTTACGGGCTCGGTAGCCGGGATATGAAAGATCGCCCCAACGCTCTGCGCGGCATCCTCGGCAAAGTCTCAACAGGCGATACGGATTGCGACAGCGTGACCGTCCTTGAAACCCATCTCGACGACTGTAACCCGGAATGGCTCGGCGCATTGATGGAACAGATGCTGGAGCAGGGTGCGCTCGATGTTGCCTACTCGGCGTTGCAGATGAAGAAGAATCGCCCCGGCATCAGAATGACCGTTATCAGCACAATGGAGTCGGCAGAGAAACTGGAAAAACTGCTGCTTCGCCACAGCAGTGCCATCGGAGTTCGCCGCTACGAGACTCATCGGCGTAAACTTCATCGGGAAAACAAACTGGTGCGCACCCCGCTCGGTGAAGCGACGGTTAAATGCCTCTACGACGAGGGGGAACTTATCCGGGTCACCCCGGAATATGAGAGCTGCCGCGAGCTGGCACAACGCTGCGGCCGACCTCTACCCGAAATCTACCGACTGGTGGAACGGGCTGCCGACACCCTGTTTAAGAACGAAGGAGCGGAATAACATGCGTCGTCTGATTCTCTTTTTCTCCAGCAACGCAGGTCTTGGCTATGCCCCGGTTGCGTCCGGGACCTTCGGCACCCTCGCCGGACTACCGGTTTTCTGGCTGATGGCCACGATGCCCGAATCGATCTACTACGTCACATGGCTGGCGCTGTTTCTCTTCTCCTGCTGGGTCTCTCAGGCAGCCGGAGAGATCTACGGTGTAGTCGATGACGGTCGAATCGTCATCGACGAACTGGTCGGTTATCTGGTAACCGTCGCCTTCCTCCCCTTCACCTGGATCACCGCCCTTCTCGGCTTTTTATGCTTCCGTTTTTTCGACATTCTCAAACCACCACCAGCCTCCTGGTGTGACCGGGAAATCAAGAACGGCTTCGGTGTGGTTCTCGATGATGTCGTCGCCGGCATTTACGGAGCAATCACCTTGCGCCTGATGCTCACCTATCTGATCCCCTGGGTGGAGGAGATCCTATGAGCCCCTCCGTCGGTCTGTTGACCATCGGCGATGAACTGCTTAACGGCAGTCTGACCGACACCAACAGCAGCATCATCGCGCAGCGTCTGGCGGAAATCGGTCTAGCCGTGCAAGAAGTCCGTACCCTCCCTGACACCATTTCGTCAATTGCTAACGGCATCAGAGAGATGACAAAGTCGTTTGATATCCTGATTCTGACCGGCGGGCTCGGCTCGACGATCGACGATCTCACCGTCGCCGCTGTCACCAAAGCCTTTAGCCGCCAGAGCCGCCTGAATGAGTCCGCTCTGCAGCTGATCGAAGAGTTCTGCCGGAAGCGCGGTCGCCCCATGCACCCGCGCGATCGAAAATCGGCTGAATTCCCGGAAGGGACGAGCCCGCTCCGCAACCCCTGCGGAACCGCCCCCGGGCTTTATCTCTCCACCGATGCTGTCGAACTGTTCGCCCTCCCCGGCGTCCCGACAGAGATGCTCGCCATCCTTGAGGAATCGATCCTCCCTTTTTTACAACAGCGATTCAGTCTCAGTCGACTCGAACCGGAGCGGATCGTGACCCTGATCGGCATTGCCGAACCGCAGGTCGAAGAAGAGTTAACTCCCCTTGAATTACCGCCGGACGTTACCATCGCTTTCGGTGTCTCATATCCTTTCGTGCAGCTCAAGCTGCGTGCTCAGGGTGATGGTGCTGCGACCCGTCTCGATCAGGCGGTTAAAACCGTCTCCACCTACTTCAACGAAAAAGTTGTCGCCTTTGATAAACAAACCATCGCCGAACGGACCGGCGAACTGCTCCGATTGAGCGGAAAAACCCTCGCTCTGGCCGAATCGTGCACCGGCGGTCTGATCGCCAAACTGCTGACCGATGCTCCGGGGGCCTCCGATTTTCTCGAACGGGGCGCCATCACCTATGCCAACAGCGCCAAAGCCGACTGGCTAGGCGTTAAGCAGCAGATCCTCGACCAGGAAGGGGCGGTCAGTAGCGCTTGCGCCGAAGCGATGGCGGTCGGAGTCCGTATCGCCGCAGGGAGCGACCTCGGCCTGTCGGTCACCGGCGTTGCCGGACCGGATGGCGGGACGGACGAAAAACCGGTCGGCACTGTTTATATCGGTCTCTCCGACGGGTGCAAAACCACCGTACTGCGACACCAATTTCCCGGCAATCGCCAGCAGGTCCGGATGCGAACCGCCTGCACAGCGCTGGCAATGATTCAGCGCCATTTGGGAGGGGCGCAAACATGACCCACAACAGGGCTAAAACCGACGAATCAACACTGATTCGCACATTTTTGGCCATCCCTCTCGACGCCGCCACCCTGAACATGATCGGGTCGATACAGAAGCAGCTTCAAACCGAGCTGCCGGAGATCCGTTGGACCGAACGGGGCAATTTACATTTGACCCTGCATTTTTTCGACAGCATCACCGAAGAGAGTCTTGAAAATGTGGCCAAAATCGTGGTATCTGTAGTCAGTTTGTGTAACCCCTTCTCCCTGACTTTTACACAAATCGGGGCGTTCCCCTCGACAGAGCGTATGCATGTGGTCTGGCTCGGGGTAAAAAGCAACAAACTCAGTGATTTGCATCGAGCGCTGCAAAAACGTTTTCATGCCGCCGGCTTCCCGATTGAACGCCGGCCGTTCCGACCGCATATCACGATCGGACGGAGTCGTCGGCAGGGAGGACATATTCTGTCACAACAGAACCGTAAGGTCACAGGCAGTATGAGGGTGAGTCAACTGATCCTCTACGAAAGTCGTCTGCAGCCGGCGGGGGCCGAACATCGACCCCGCCATACGGTCCGACTGGCGGAACCGAGCGACAACAACGAAAAAGACAAACAAACAACCCGTGTCCATCCAGCTACGGAAGAGAGTACCCCATGACAGACAGCAACCGTGAAAGAGCTATCGACCTCGCCCTGAGTCAAATCGAAAAACAGTTTGGCAAAGGGAGTATCATGCGCCTCGGCGAAGACATGGTCATTCCAGGAATCAAGGTCATCTCAACCGGTGCCTTGAGCCTCGACATGGCTCTCGGAGTCGGTGGCGTTCCACGCGGTCGCATCGTCGAAATCTACGGCCCGGAATCGTCGGGAAAAACCACCCTGGCGCTGCATATTGTGGCCGAAGCTCAGAAGACCGGTGGCATTGCCGCATTTGTCGATGCCGAGCATGCCCTCGATATCGGTTATGCCCGCAAACTCGGGGTCAAGACCGATGATCTCCTGGTCTCCCAACCCGATACCGGCGAACAGGCGTTAGAAATAACTGAAGTTTTGATCCGGAGCGGCGCTATCGACGTGCTGGTGATCGATTCAGTCGCCGCCCTGGTCCCCCGGGCCGAGATAGAAGGGGATATGGGTGATTCGCACATGGGATTGCAAGCCCGGCTCATGTCACAAGCGCTGCGCAAACTGACCGGCACCATCAGCAAATCGAACTGCTGTGTGATCTTCATCAACCAGATCCGGATGAAAATCGGCGTCATGTTCGGCAATCCCGAAACCACCACCGGCGGAAATGCTCTGAAATTTTACTCCTCGGTCCGGATGGATATCCGGCGGATCGGCGCTCTCAAACAGGGGCAGGATGTTGTCGGCAACCGCACCCGGGTCAAGATCGTCAAAAACAAGGTTGCACCACCGTTCAAAGAGGTCGAATTCGATATCATGTATGGCGAAGGGATCTCCCGGGCTGGCGACCTGCTCGATCTGGCGGCCGAAGAGAATATTATCGAAAAGAGCGGTTCCTGGTATTCGTACAAGACAGACCGTATCGGTCAGGGGCGTGAAAATGCGAAGCAATTCCTGAATGACAACCCTGAAATGGCGGCTGAGATCAATACCGTCTTACGGGAAAAAATTTTACTAGTCTCACCTGCGATCGAAACCGAAAAGGCCTGACAGTATGGATTTAACAGAAATTCTCGGCACGGCCCTGAAAGCACGGGCTTCTGACATCCATCTTAAGCCCGGCCTGCCACCGGTCTACCGCATTGATGGTGCTCTGCGTCCGCACCCGAAGCTCCCCAGACTGTCGACGGATCAGACCATCGCATTTGCCAACGAAATCATGAACGAGGTGCAGAAACTCCGCTTTCAGGAAGTGCATGAAATAGACCTCAGTTATGGGGTGCCGGGTCTCGGTCGTTTCCGCGTTAATGTCTTCACCCAGCGCGGTTCGGTTTCAATGGTCCTTCGTTTTATCCCGTTCGACATCAAAAGCATGGAAGAGCTCCAACTCCCGCCGATTATCAAAAAAATCGCCGCGGAGCAGCGTGGTCTGGTTTTGGTTACCGGTGCGACCGGTTCTGGGAAATCGACCACCCTCGCCTCGATCATTGATTATATTAACTCCGAGCGGACCGCCCATATTGTCACGATCGAAGACCCGATCGAATATCTGCACCGCGACAAGAAATGCATTATCAATCAACGCGAAGTCGGATTTGATACGGAAGGGTATGAAATTGCATTAAAGAGTGCATTGCGTCAGGATCCGGATGTTATTCTGGTCGGTGAGATGCGTGACCACGAGACGATTGAGACGGCGATCACTGCGGCGGAAACCGGGCACCTTGTCCTGTCGACCCTGCACACCATCGATGCGACCGAAACAATCAACCGAATCATCACCTCTTTCCCTCCACATCAACAAAACCAGATCCGCTTGCAACTCTCCGGCATTATTAAAGGGATTATCTCACAGCGTCTGGTCCCGAGGGCCGACGGCAAAGGGCGTGTCCCGGCTGTCGAGATCTTGGTCTCAACCGCCCGGATTCGAGAACTGATTGACGACAAAGAAAAAGGCAAACTGATCCGCGACTTAATCCAGCAGGGGTACACAAGCTACGGGATGCAGACCTTCGATCAGTCGTTGATGATGCTCCTGAAGCAGGAATTGATCACCTTCGAGGAGGCGTTACGCCAATGCTCGAACCCTGACGACTTTAAACTGAAATACTCAGGTATCTCTTCCACCTCTGATCTCTCTTGGGACGACTTCAACAATGAGAAGGATCAGGAGAGAGAGAAGGTTGATGACGAGCCGGAAATCGAGCGGTTCTGATCCGTTTGCCGTTGCACTCAGGCTGCTGACCGGTCGTGACCGGAGTTGTTCTGAACTAAAAAAGCGGTTAAAAGATCGGGACTTTTGCGAAGAGGAGATCGATGAGACCATTCGCCGGTGCCTTGATTACGGCTATCTGGACGACCGGCGCTTCGCGGATAACAGAGCCCGGGCACTGATGAATAGCGGCCGGGCCATTGGCCGCCGGGCCGTCCTCGAAATGAAAAAACATGGTCTGGAGAGTGAGCTGATCGAGTCGGCTCTCGCCGCAGCCGCTGAAGACCTCGATCTTGGCGCTCTGCTGCGTGAGCTGTTTGAGCGCCGCTATCCGGATTACGACCACAGAGAGGCCGACAGACGAACGCAGCAACGTATCATCGGCTATTTTCAACGCCGGGGGTTTTCCCTGTCGCTGATTCTCGACACCATGAAACAGTCAAACGATTGATTGCTGTGCCGACGGCACATAATAAAGGGTATGTTCAGCATGATCACCGGTAACGACATTCGTAAGCGATTTCTCGAGTACTTTGCAAAAAACGGGCACACCATCGTCAGCTCGTCTTCTCTGGTCCCGCACAACGACCCGACCCTCCTCTTTACCAACGCCGGCATGAACCAGTTCAAGGACTGCTTCCTCGGCGAGGAGAAGCGGGAGTACTTTCGCGCCACCTCCTCGCAGAAATGTGTGCGGGCCGGTGGCAAGCACAACGATCTGGAGAATGTCGGCCGGACTGCCCGCCATCACACTTTTTTCGAGATGCTCGGCAACTTCTCTTTCGGCGATTATTTTAAAAAGGAAGCGATCGCCTACGCCTGGGAGTTTTTGACCAAAGAGTTGAAACTCGATACCGACCGCCTCTACGTTACGGTCTACACCGACGACGATGAAGCGGCCGACATCTGGCATAAGCAAGAGGGGGTTGCGCGTGAGCGCATTTCACGCTTTGAGGAAGACAACTTCTGGTCGATGGGAGATACCGGCCCCTGCGGTCCCTGTTCGGAAATTTTTTGGGACAACGGCCCCGGGACCGGCTGTCAAACACCGGAATGCGCTGTCGGCTGCGATTGCGATCGCTACATGGAAATCTGGAACAATGTCTTTATGCAGTACAACCGCACCGCCGACGGCGTTCTGCATTCGTTGCCGAAACCGGCGGTAGACACCGGCATGGGGTTGGAGCGGATCACCACCGTCATGCAGGGGGTCACGTCCAATTACGAAACCGACCTGTTGCGCATTATCATCGCCCATATTGAAAAACTGACCGGCAAGACCTACGGGGACGATCCCGAGAATGACGTCTCAATGCGGGTCATGGCTGACCACAGTCGGGCGACCGCCTTTCTGATTGCCGATGGTGTCCTGCCGAGCAATGAGGGTCGAGGTTACGTCCTCCGCCGAATTATGCGCCGCGCCATGCGGCACGCCAAGATGCTCGAGAGTAAAGATCCAATCCTGTTCAACACCGCGGTCTTCGTTCTGCAAACTATGGCCGAAGCCTATCCCGAGATGGCCGAACGGACCGATTACGTCGCGAAAGTGGTCCGCAATGAAGAAGAGCGTTTTATTCTGACTCTCGATAACGGCTTGCGTATCCTTCAGGACGAAATCAAATCGCTGCAGAAAAAAAACATCAAGATCATCCCCGGCGAGACCCTGTTCAAGCTGTACGACACCTTCGGTTTCCCGATCGATCTGACTGCTGACATCGTTGAGAAGGATGGTTTCGGTATTGATGAAGAGGGGTTCGAACGTTGTATGGAAGAACAACGGACGAAAGCGCGCTCACACTGGAAAGGGTCCGGTGAAGAAGCGGTCGCAGCGATCTACAAGCAGTTGCGCGACGGCGGCATCAAGAGCGCCTTCTGCGGCTACGATCAGACTGCGGCCGATTCTGAAATTACCGCTCTGCTCATCGATGGCACCCCTGTCGAGCAGGCGGCACCGGGAGCGACCGTTGAAGTGATCACCACCCAAACCCCCTTTTATGGGGAATCGGGCGGACAGGTCGGGGATACCGGTCTTTTGCACAACAAGGACGCCGAACTGCATGTGATCGGCACCCGTAAACCATTCCCTGACCTGACGGTCCATATTGCACAGGTCGTCTCCGGGATGGTTCGCACCGGCGATTTTGTCACCCTCGAGGTCGACACCGCAACGCGCCAGGCGACCGCCCTGAACCATACCGCTACGCACATCCTGCAAGCGGTGCTGGTCGACGTTCTTGGCAACCATATCAAACAGGCCGGCTCTCTGGTCACGACGGAGAGATTGCGCTTCGACTTTACTCATTTTTCGGCCATGACCGCTGACGAGATCAACCGGGTGGAAGATGAAGTCAATCGCCGGATTCGTGAAAACCAGGGTGTCACAACAACCGAGATGTCGGCCGACGACGCAATCGCCGCCGGTGCAACCGCACTGTTTGGTGAAAAGTATGGGGAAACGGTGCGGGTCATCCGGGTTGGAGAGTTCAGTATGGAGTTGTGCGGGGGGACCCACACCGCCGCCGCCGGCGACATCGGACTGTTCAAGATCATTCAGGAATCAGGAATCGCAGCCGGAGTCCGGCGGATTGAGGCGGTCACCGGTGAAAATGCCATTCGGACGGTACGGAGTCAGGAGACGGCCGTACGGAACATCGCCGGCCTGCTGAAAAGTGACCCTGCCCAACTGGAAAGCCGGATCGGCAAACTCCTCGAGCAGCAGAAGCTGATGGAAAGGGAGATGGCAACACTGCAATCGAGACTCAATGCCGAAAAATCCGGCGACCTGGTCGATCAGGTGCAGGAGGTTGCCGGGATTCCGGTTCTCGCCACCCGCCTTGATGGTCTCGATGGTAAAAAATTACGCGAGATGTCCGACCAGCTGCGCGATAAACTCCCGTCCGGTGTCATCATTTTGGCGGGCGAGAACGACGGCAAAGCCGCCCTTCTGATCGCGGTCAGTAAAGACCTGACCGGACGGCTGCAGGCTGGAAAAATTATCGGCGAACTCGCCGCAGTCGTCGGGGGGCGCGGAGGTGGCAAGCCGGAGTTGGCCCAGGCTGGCGGCAGCGAACCACAACAGATTGATCAGGCGTTGGCACGAGCCAATGACGTCATCTTAAGCCTACTTTAATTAGACAGATAAAAGGGAGCCCCCCATGCAGGGAAAAATCATCATCACGGCTGAACAAGAAGAGTATCCCCACCCGAAACACGAACGCTTCTTTTTACGTGATGTCGTGGTCGCCGCTGACAATCCCGAGCTCTCCGTCCATCGCGGCCGGATCGAACCGGGTGGCGAGATCCTGCCGCATACCCACGAAGAACAGACCGAAACCTTCTATATCCTCTCCGGCCAAGCCCTCTGCACCATGGGAAGCAAAAAATCCAGCGTAACCGGAGGTCAATGCTGCGTCGCACCCTCCGGAGTCGTACATGGGCTCAAGAATGATGGGCAGGAGCCGGTCGAACTGCTGGCGCTCTTTACCCCCCCGCTAAAATGACCAAGGAGCCATCGTTACAACTCTCGGTTTCGCAGGGCGCGGCACTCGATCAACGCCTCGACGGCCCCCGGATTCTGGTCGTCGACGATGAGGCGTTGGTCGGTGATCTCTGTTCCCGGGCTCTCTCCTACTGCCGGGTCAGCCAGGCGGTCGATGGCCGTAGTGCGCTGCAGCTCATCGACAAAACCGATTTTGATCTCATTCTGACCGATGTCAATATGCCCAACATGGGTGGACTCGAACTTTTACGGGCCATCAAAGACCAGCAGCCAAACCAGACGGTGATCGTCATGACCGGCTACGCCTGCAAGGAGACGATTCTTGAGGCGCTTCAAGCCGACGCCGATGATTTCATCAGCAAACCGTTCAACCTTCTCCACCTGCAAACAGTTGTCAACAAAGCTCTTGAAAAAAAAGCGTTAAAAGAAGAGCTGTTGCAACTCAGACAGATGGATCAGCTGAAGACCGACTTCCTCGGTATGATCTCGCATAAGCTGAACAATCCGGTCACCGCCCTCTCCCTTTTTTTTCAGAACATCGACCATGGTGCCATCGACTTCGAGGATCCGACCTTCCGCGACTACCTGACCTTGATGCAGAAAGAATCGGAGAGCCTGGTCGGTCTGATTCAATCACTATTGGTCTACAGTGATCTGGTTCTGGACGATTCACCGATAGAAAAGATTCCTGCCGATCTCTGCCGACTCATCCATGAGGTGACAGGCGAGATCCAGAAACATCTCGATAGCAGAGAGATCTCCCTCAGTGTCAATTGCCCAGACGACAGCGCGACGACCCCCATCGATCAACGTCGCATCCGCTTCGTCATCCGTGCGCTGCTCGACAATGCCATCAATGCCACTGCCGACGGGGAAAGCATTCAGATAAAACTGAGCAACGATGCAACGACAACAACCATCACCATCACCGACAGAGGTCGAGGGATTCTGACCAGAGAGCAGGCAAAAATTTTGAAAAATTCTACCAGATTGAAACATCCCCCCCCTCCCGCAGCAAAGGATTCGGGCTCGGACTCTACTACGCCCGCCTCTTCACGCAGATGCATGATGGCACCCTCACCCTGACAACTGCACCTAAGTGTGGCACTTCGGCCATCATCTCCCTCCCTCTCTCACCGTAAAACCGCTCACAAACCGGCCTGGCCTTCGATTTTATCTTTTCCCCTGACGCACCCTGTGTTATGTTTTTCCATTGTGCGAGAAGCGATAAAAAGCCGCCTGATCTTCAGGTTATCAGCGACGCGACACTGTCGCCGACGGCATCCCTCTCTCTTCTCTATTTTAATATTTTTTTGACCACGACCCGCATCACCAGTTGTGGCCATGGGGTTTAAACAGATGCAAAAAATTATTGAAAAAGCGAATGTTCTGCTGGAGGCGCTTCCCTGGATCAAGGAGTTCACCGGCAAAACCATCGTTATCAAATACGGCGGCAGCGCCATGGTCGAAGAACCGCTCAAGGAATCGTTTGCACGGGATATTATTCTACTCAAGTATATCGGCCTGAATCCGGTCGTCGTTCATGGCGGCGGACCGCAGATCGCCCAAGTCATGGAGCAGATGGGGCTGAAAAGCAGTTTTGTTCAGGGGATGCGGGTCACCGATTCCGAGACCATGAATGTGGTCGAGATGGTTCTGGTCGGGCGGGTCAACAAAGAGATCGTCGGCAACATCAACCTCCACGGCGGCAAAGCGGTCGGTCTCTCCGGTAAGGACGGCAAGCTGATCATCGCCCGCAAAATGGAGATGAGAGCCGTCAACCCCGACAATCTGACCCCGGAAATTATCGATATCGGCATGGTCGGCGAGGTCGAGTCGATCGATCCCGCCATCATCGATGCCCTGCAGAAAAGCGGCTTTATTCCGGTCATCGCTCCGGTCGGGGTCGGCCATAAAGGGGAGACCTACAACATCAACGCCGATCTGGTGGCCGGTAAAATCGCCGGGGCGCTGAAGGCCGAAAAACTGATCCTTTTGACTGATGTTGAAGGGATCAAAGACAAAAATGATCTATTGATCTCAACCATCGATAACAGTCAGGTCGCAAGTCTGATCAAAGATGGGACCCTCACCGGCGGAATGATCCCGAAGGCAACCTGCTGCGTCGATGCCATAACGGAGGGGGTCACCAAAACACATATGGTCGATGGCCGGCTCGAACATGCCTGTCTGCTCGAGATTTTCACGGATAAAGGGATCGGCACCGCCATCGGAAGGTTTACATCATGAGCAAATCAGAACAGTGGATCGATCGCGCCGACAAAGTGATCATGAAAACCTATGGTCGTTACCCGATCGTCCCGGTCCGGGGACAAGGGTGCGAACTCTGGGATGCAGACGGAAAGCGCTATCTCGACTTTCTCGCCGGAGTTGCGGTCAACAACCTCGGACACTGCCATCCGGCGGTGGTTAAGGCGTTGCAGGAGCAGGCCGCAACCCTGATCCACTGTTCCAACTACTATCACATCCCGCAGCAGATCGAACTGGCCGAACTCCTCTGTGCCAACAGCTTTGCCGACCAGGCTTTCTTCTGCAACAGCGGCGCCGAAGCGAATGAAGCGGCGATCAAACTGGCGCGAAAATTCAGTCGCGAAACCTACGGTCTGGAGCGTTATGAGATCATCACCGCGGCCGACTCGTTTCATGGCCGGACGATGGCGACCGTCTCTGCAACCGGACAGGAGGCGGTTCAGCGTTTTTTCGACCCGCTACTGCACGGTTTCAAACATGTCCCGTTTGACGATATCGCCGCCCTTAGGGCGGCGATCACACCGCAGACCTGCGCCATCATGCTCGAACCAGTTCAAGGTGAAGGGGGGGTGCGGATCGCTTCACCCGACTACTTTGCGAAAGTGCGCAAGCTGTGTGATGAGCATCAGATCCTGCTGATTTTCGATGAGGTCCAGACCGGGCTCGGCCGAACCGGCAAGCTGTTCGCCCATGAACATTTCAGCATCGCCCCCGACATCATGACTCTGGCCAAGGCGCTCGCCGGCGGAGCACCGATCGGGACCATGCTTGCTCGCAACGAGGTTGCCAAATCGTTCTCCCCCGGGACCCACGGTTCAACCTTCGGCGGCAACCCGCTGATGACCGCGGCCGCTCTCGCATCGGTCAACACCCTGATCAATGAGCAGCTCCCAAAAAGGGCCGAACGGGTCGGTGCCTACCTGGTCGAAAAATTGACCGAACTGAAGCTTCGCTACCCTTTTATTCTCGGCGTCCGTGGGCTCGGTCTGATGGTCGGGATGACCCTCGATATCGACGGAGCCGACATCGTCCTGAAGGGGCTGGAAAAAGGATTGCTTCTGAATGTGACCCAAGGTAAAGTCCTCCGTTTTGTCCCACCGCTGGTGGTCAAGGAAGCAGAGATTGACGAAATGGTACAGATTCTCGACGAGATATTAAAAACGGTTTGAAACCGTCTGGAGTGATTGTCATGAAAAAAGATTTCCTCGCCCTGACCGACTGGAGCAAAGCCGAACTCGACCAGATGTTCGAATTGACCAGAGAGTTGAAAGAGAAACAAAAAAACGGTGAACCGCACGAACTCCTCAAAGGGAAGAGTCTGGCGATGATCTTCGAGAAGAGCTCCACCCGCACCCGGGTCTCGTTTGAAGTCGGTATGTTTCAGCTCGGAGGTCACGCCCTGTTTCTGCATTCCGGCACGACCCAGATGGGGCGTGGCGAACCGATCAAGGACAGTGGCCGGGTGATGGGGCGTTATTGCGACGGGATCATGATCCGCACCTTCTCACAGGAGGCGGTCGCTGAATTAGCTCAGTGGTCAGAGGCGCCGGTGATCAACGGCCTGACCGACCTCTATCACCCCTGCCAGTTGATGGCCGACATCTTCACCGTTATCGAGCACAAAGGAGGCTACGAGGGGTTGACCTTCGCCTGGATCGGCGACGGCAACAACATGGCCAACAGCTGGATCAACGCCGCCGCCGTCTTCGGCTTCGAACTGCAGATCGCCACCCCAAAAGGGTATGAGCCGGATCGGGCGGTCATGGCTCGAGCCGAGGAGATGGGCGCAATCATCCGTTACAGCAACGATCCGATGGTCGCCGCCGACGGCGCCGATGTGCTGTCGACCGACGTCTGGGCCAGTATGGGGCAGGAAGAGGAAGCCGAAAAGCGCCGTCAGGCGTTTGCCGGCTACCAGATTGACAGCAAGGTCCTGGCAGCAGCCCGCCCGGAGGCGATCGTATTGCACTGCCTCCCGGCCCACCGCGGAGAAGAGATCAGCGACGCCGTGATCGAAGGGACGCAGTCGGTTGTTTTTGACCAAGCCGAGAACCGTCTGCATGCGCAAAAAGCGATCCTGGCAACGCTGATGGGCTAAACCCTGTCACGAAAGAGATTATGCGCATTACCTGCCCACATTGTGGATTAAAAAAGGAACTCGAAGCGAGTAAGATTCCGGCAAATGTTGTCCGGGTCGTCTGTCCGGACTGTCGGCAGGCTTTTCCCCTGACCAGAGAAGGGGAGTTAGAGTCTACTCCGCCCCTCGCAGAGGGATCACCCCATCTGCAACCGGCGACTGCCGCACCGACCGAAACCCGGGCAGCAGCCGAGAGTGACAGCACTGCGCCGGAGGGGGAGAAACCGGCCTGCGATGAGACGTTTGCTACGGAGTCGGTCGAGCCCGCCACGATCACTGCCCGCTCCGCCGCGCTGATGATTGACACCACACTGATTTTGGCCATGGTTCTGACCTTAAAGACCGGTCTCTCTCTCCTCGGCAATGAGTTGCCATTCGCAGGAGAGATCGTTCTCAACCTGACATTTATGCTCTTCGCTCTTATCCTCTTTTTTGCCTATCATACGCTCTTTATCGGCGCCTGTGGGCAGACGCCGGGGAAGATGCTCATGAAGATCCGGGTGATACAAATCGACCGATCAGAAATGACCTACCGACGGGCGATGCTCCGGGAAGTTTTTGGCAAAACGCTGTCAGCGCCTTTTCTCCTCGGTTACCTGATGGCACTGTTCCATCCCAAGCGCCTCGCCGCCCATGACAAGATCGCCGACAGCTGTGTCGTTAAAGTAAAAACCGAATCGCCGCGCGACTGATTGCACAAGCCGCAACGCATCTATCCTTCACTATCAAGGAGTTGAACATGTCAAAAAAAGGGACCGTCAAAAAAGCCGTTCTCGCCTACTCTGGCGGGCTGGACACCTCGATCATCCTCAAGTGGCTGGTTGAAGAATACGGATGTGAGGTCATCGCCTACTCGGCCGACCTCGGTCAAGGGGAGGAACTCGATGGCATCCCGGCCAAAGCCAAGGCGACCGGCGCCAGCAGTTGCCACATCATGGACCTCAAAGAGGAGTTTGCCCGCGACTTCGTCTTTCCGATGTTCCGGGCCAACGCGATCTACGAGGGGCGCTACTTCCTCGGGACTAGTATCGCCAGGCCGCTGATCGCAAAAGCCCAGATGGAGATCGCCGCCGCCGAGGGGGCAGATGCCGTCTCCCACGGTGCCACCGGCAAGGGGAATGACCAGGTCCGCTTCGAGATTTCCTACTACCATTTTGACCCCTCGGTCAAAGTTATCGCTCCCTGGCGCGAATGGGACATGAACAGCCGTACCGCCCTCGAAGAATATGCCAAGAAGCACGGTATTCCGGTCCCGACCAGCAAGAAAAACCCCTGGAGCAGCGACCGCAACCTGCTGCACATCTCCTTTGAGGGGGATGTGCTCGAAAATCCGATGGCTGAAGCTCCGGAACACATGTACGTCATGAGTGTCTCCCCCGAAAAGGCCCCTGATGCGCCTGAGTATGTCGAGATTGAATTTGAAAAAGGGGATGCCGTCGCGGTCAATGGCGAGCGCCTCTCGCCGGCCAACCTGCTGGCCAAGCTCAACGAACTCGGCGGCAAACACGGCATCGGCCGGGTCGATCTGATGGAGAACCGCTTCGTCGGGATGAAGAGTCGCGGCGTCTATGAGACCCCCGGCGGCACCATCCTTGAGGAGGCCCACCGTGCGGTTGAATCGATCACCATGGATCGTGAAGTGATGTATCTGCGTGATTCCCTGGTCCCACGTTACGCTGCGATGATCTACAACGGCTTCTGGTTCGCTCCTGAGCGTGTTGTACTGCAGACTCTGATCGATGCTTCGCAGCAGACTGTCAACGGTATGGCCCGGATCAAACTCTACAAAGGACACTGCCGCGTGGTTGGACGTGATTCGGCCAACGACAGTCTGTTTAACGTCGATTTTGCCACCTTCGAAGCTGACGAAGTTTACAACCAGGCCGACGCCGAGGGATTCATCAAACTCAACGCCCTGCGACTGCGGATTGCTGCAATCCAGCGGCAGGCAAAAGGAAAGTAACAAGTACCGTGCGGCGTGCCGGGGAAGGTCTCCTTTGATCTTTCCCTCTCGCGACGCACGGGCAATTATTTATGGACTATGCCAAAAAATCCATCAAAACTTCGGTTGTCGCCTGCATTATCGACCCCCAGCAGCGCGTGCTGCTGACCCAACGCTGCATCGAACCGTTCGACAGTCAGTGGGTCATGCCCGGCGGCAAGATTGATCACGGCGAGGCGATCCTCGCGGCCCTGCACCGTGAAGTCCGCGAGGAGGTCGGTATCGAAATCCGGGCCGATGACCTGATCGATATCTACGAGCATCTTGGCATCGGGACACAACAGGACCACTACGTGATCCTCTACTATCGCTGTACCCCGCTGAGTTTCGCACTAAAACCGAACGGAGAGGAATGCACCGAAGCCGTCTGGGCGCCCAGGCAACGGCTGCCCAAGATGTTACTTCCACCCGGTTGTCGCTATATCCTCGCTCAGGTCTACCCGGAATTAAGTTGGGGGGAAACCTCCAAACCCGAGGATGTGGCAGACGAAATTCCCGATCACTGTAGTGGGGTCCCCCGATGATCACCATCATTGAAAAAAAGCTCAATCTCGCCCTTTCTCCGAGACAGCACCCACATTGTCTGGTCTGCCAGATCCCCAATAATCTGCAGCGCCGTGACGGTATGTTCAAAATCTCGGACGCCGAAGAGCAGTGGTTAAAAATACGCTCCATTCTGGAGTTGGTTGCCACGGGAAAAGGGAATCTGAAAAAACTCAATTTCCTTCTGATGCCCGAATCCATTCTTCCCGCCGCGGCAGTCTGTGAAGCGCTGGAGTTGATCGACCGCAGCTTTCGCCCCAACACGGTAACCGTCTTCGGTGTCGAACATATCTCCCTGAGCGAATACCGTGAGTACCTGCGCCGCTATCAGGATGACAACGCCGAGGCACTCGCCTCGGTTGAGATCGATATGGAGGGGGGCGACATTGATCAGGTGCCGGTCAACTGGTGTGTGGTCGCAGTCAAAGAGAGCGATGGCCACTTGCGGGTCTTTCTCGAGGCGAAAAGCCATCCGTTTGTCGGCGAGGAAAGCTTCGATCACCGGCACGACCTTTATCGCGGCAAAATATTCACCCTCTTCCGCTGCCACCCGACTTGCTTTAACTTCATGACCCTGATCTGCCTCGACTACGTCTACCGCGACCTTTACCAGTCGAACATCGGCACCATCATCGACAGGGCCAATCAGCTGTTCTTCGAGACCCGTCAACGCCTCGACCTGCTGGCGGTCATCCAGTGCAACCCGAAACCGGAACATCGTGCCTTTCGCGATGTCGTCAACGGCTTCTACGGCGAATACCTCAGCTATACACCCGGTGTCCGAGATACCAGCACCATCTTCTGCAATGTCGCCAGCGGCACCGATTGCGAAGGGATTTCTGCCGACACCAGCTTCGGCCACTCGTCGGTCATTCTGCATGACAGCCACCGGCTTGAACCGCAGCGGTCTGTCGAATTCGCGACCGACGACTTCGGCGGACTGCCGGTCTGCCGGTTGCGTTTCGGGACGGAACCCCGGCTCTATTATTTCAACCTGCCGCTGTTTCAAGAGCTCGATCCACGCACCACGCGCATGCAGCTGAAAATTCACAGCATCTACCTCCCCGACCAGAAGGGGGAATGGGTTCGGCTGTCCGGCGAAGACCTCACACTCAAGCCCTAAAGACGCCGCCCCCGCCCTGTAAAAAAACTTTAATTCCGAGGAGAGGGGTGTCACAATGGCAACCTATATAAAATCAGGGACACCTCTGAATTGACATAAACAGATCATGGAGCAAACATGGCACAGAACAAACTTTGGGGTGGCCGATTTACCCAACCGACCGATAAATTTGTCGAGGAATTCACCGCCTCGATCGAATTCGACCAGCGTCTTTACGCTTACGATATTCAAGGATCAAAAGCCCACGCCGAGATGCTCGGCCGCCAGGCGATCATTGAGGTCGCTGATGCCAATCAGATTATCGCCGGGCTGAGCGATATTCTGAAAGAGATCAAAGCGGGAAAAATTGAATTCACGGTGGAGCTCGAAGATATCCACATGAACATCGAAGCGCGACTGATCGAGCGGATCGGTGCTGTTGGCGGCAAACTCCACACCGGCCGTAGCCGTAACGATCAGGTTGCACTCGATATCCGTCTCTATCTGCGTGATGAAATTGACGCCATTCTCGCTTATCTGACGGCCCTCGAGAACTCTCTGCTGAAACAGGCTGAGCAGAATCTCGATGTCATCATGCCCGGCTTCACCCATCTGCAGACGGCTCAGCCGATTCTCTACAGCCATCACATGCTCGCCTATCGTGAAATGATCGTGCGCGATGCCGGTCGTCTGCTTGATCTGCGCGCCCGCTTCAATGTCATGCCGCTTGGCGCAGGCGCCCTGGCCGGGACCACCTTTCCGATTGATCGCGAGTGGGTTGCCGAAAAACTAGGCTTCGACGGGGTCACCCGGAACAGCCTCGACTCGGTCTCCGACCGCGACTTCGCCATCGAATTCTGCAGTTTTGCCAGTATCCTGATGATGCACCTCTCGCGCCTCTCCGAAGAGCTGGTCCTCTGGTCGAGCTCCAGTTTCAATTTCATTGAACTCTCCGACGCCTTCTGCACCGGAAGCTCGATTATGCCGCAGAAGAAGAACCCAGATGTGCCAGAGTTGGTCCGCGGCAAAACCGGCAGGGTCTACGGTAATATGATGAGTATGCTGACCCTGATGAAATCGCTGCCGCTCGCCTACAACAAGGATATGCAGGAGGACAAGGAGCCGCTGTTTGACAGCATCGACACGGTCAAGGGGTCGTTGAAGATTTTTGCCGACATGATCGACCAGATGCAGGTCAAGGGTGACAACATGCGCTCCGCCGCCTCGAACGGTTTTTCCACCGCTACCGATGTTGCCGACTATTGCGTGCGCAAAGGGCTCCCGTTCCGGCAGGCCCATGAAGTGGTCGGCAAGACCGTCCGCTACTGCGTCGAGACCGGCAAAGATATCCCCGAACTGAGTCTGGAGGAGTTTCGCTCTTTTTGCGAGCTGATTGAAGCCGATATATATGACTACGTCACCCTCGAAGCTTCCGTCAACGCCCGCAAAGCGACCGGCGGCACCGCCCGTGAAGCGGTCGAACGCGAAATAGATCGCGCCCGTAACGAACAGGCGGCAAAAAAAATAACAGGTCAATAATGAAAACCAGAATAGCACTGTTTTATACCCTGCTGCTGGTTCTCAGCGGCTGTGGCGTCAAGGGGAGACTGGTACAGGTCGGAAAGCCACTCCCTGCGGCACCAACCGGACTGACCCTGCAGCAAAAAGGGGAGGATCTGCTCCTGGCCTGGACGGCGCCGACGCGAAACCAGGACGGCACACAGCTTTCCGACCTGCATCACTTTGCCGTTTCGCGCCTCTCTTACCGCCCCGGCGACTACTGCGATGAATGTCTTGCCACAGGCGCAAACCTGATTCAGATCTACCCTGATATCCCGGCCCCGGCGCTCCTGATCAATAACCGGTTCTACCTGAGCGACTCTGATTTGCCACACAACGTCGGGTACCGCTACCGGGTCGTCGCAGTCAATAGTCGCGGTGAATCGGGGGCCGAAGCAAAGCAGCACAGAATCATGCTCCCGCCACCACCTGCGCCGACCTCACTCCAGATCAAAACACTCGATCGGAGTCTGCAGCTCAAATGGGAGAGTGAAACAGGTCAGACGGAACAAACAAGAGCGCTCGGCGTGAACCTCTATCGTGCTGTCGGCGACGGACCTTTTGAGCCTCAACCGCTTAACAGCGAACCGATCAGTGACGGTCGGTATGACGATTTTAACCTCGTCAACGACCAGCTCTACCGCTATCGTCTCCGCAGCGTGGTCGAGATCGACGGTCAACGGCTCGAAGGTGCTGCGACCGAGACGGTGGAAGGGACACCGACTACCGAATTTTGAAGACTTAGACTTTCTTGAACGTTTATGTTACATTCTAACAACGTTTACACCGTCTGCCGAGTGTCGCAGTGTACGCCCTTTGACCCCATTTTCTGATCAACATCGACAACAAAGAGCCCACATATTCGACCGCAAGAGAGACAATGTCGATCAATCGCGACGCTCCTTTAAACGATTATTCCTTTTCAAAAAGTTCAAACAGGAGAAATTATGTTCAGTGGATCCATGGTTGCCATCGTTACCCCCTTCAATCTGGATGGGTCTTTCGATGAAGAGAGTTTTCGCCAGTTGATTGAATTCCAGATCGAAAATGGTACCGATGCCATCATTCCGTGCGGAACCACCGGCGAATCGGCCACCCTCGATTACGATGAACACGAGCGGGTCATCAAGGTCTGCGTTGAGCAGGTTGCCGGCCGCATTCCGGTCATCGCCGGAACCGGGTCGAATTCAACCGCCGAAGCGATCTCCCTGAGTCAACATGCCAAAGAGATGGGCGCCGATGGTGTCCTTTTGGTCTCCCCCTATTACAACAAGCCGTCGCAGGAAGGGCTCTATCAGCATTACAAAGCGCTGGCTGAAGCGGTTGATCTGCCACAGATCATGTACAATGTCCCGGGGCGGACCGGTATGAATATGGAAGCGGCCACCACCATCCGTCTGGCCGAATTTTCCAACATCGTCGCGATCAAGGAAGCGTCGGGGAACGTCACCCAGTCGAGCGAAATTCTCGCTGCGGCCGGCGACAAGATCGACATCCTCTCCGGTGATGATTTTCTGACTCTGCCGCTGATGGCGATCGGCGCCAAAGGGATCATCTCGGTCTCGGCCAACGCCATCCCCAAAGAGGTTAAGGCGATGGTCACCACCTTCAACAACGGCGATTGGGACACTGCCAAAAAGCTGCACCTAAAGCTGCTAAAATTTCATAACACCATGTTCATCGAAAGCAATCCGGTACCGGTGAAGGCCGCTCTGGCGCTGATGGGTAAAATCCGCGCCGATGTCCGCCTGCCGCTGGCCGGCATGTCCGACACCACACAGGCAACGTTGAAGAGTGTGTTGAAAGATTACGAACTCATCTAATTTGCTGATATTCTTAATTGTTTTTATCAAGGACGAGATCAAAACCCTTCAAGGGCGATTTCACCACTAAGACACAAAGGACACTAAGAAAGACAAGTCAGGTTAAACTATAACCCTTCATAAAGATTCTCTTTGTGAGCTTAGTGGTGCCAAAGGATTTAATCATGGTTAAAGTAGCAGTCACCGGCGCCGCCGGTCGTATGGGCGGGCGCATCATCACCCTGATCACCGAATCGGACACTCTGCAGGTCACCGGCGCCATTGAGATGGCCGGGCACCCTCGCCTCGGTGAAGATGCCGGCTACATTGCCGGTTGCGGCACTCTGGGCGTCCCCATCACCGATTCTCTTGAACAGGCACTGAATGAAGCCGATGTCCTGATCGACTTCACCTTCCCCGAAGTGACCCTGGCCAATATCAAAGTCTGTGCTGCGCTCGGTAAAAAGCTGGTGGTCGGCTCGACCGGCTTCACTCCGGAGCAACGGACCGAGCTCAACCGTTTTTCAGACCAGGTCCCGGTGGTCTTTGCCCCGAACATGAGTGTCGGCGTCAACGTCTGCTTTAAGATCCTTAAAGAGATGGCGGCGACATTGGGCGAAGGGTTCGATATCGAGATCGTCGAACTGCACCACAACAAGAAAAAAGATTCACCATCCGGCACCGCCGTCCGCATGGGCGAGATCGTAGCAGATGCGACCGGGCGCGATTACAATAAGGCCGCCAATTTTCATCGCGAAGGGATGTGCGGTGAGCGAGATCCGAATGAAATCGGGATGCAGACCGTCCGCGGCGGCGATATCGTCGGCGAGCACACCGTCTACTTTGTCGGCATGGGGGAACGGATTGAACTGACCCACCGCGCCATGAGCCGCGACATGTTTGCCCGCGGCGCACTGCGCGCCGCCGCCTGGCTCGACGATAAAGAACCGGGGATCTACGATATGCAGAAGGTACTCGGTCTGGAATAAATTAAAACCAAGCCACCACTAAGAGCACCAAGAGATACCGCTTTCGTTTCAAAAAAAACTGAATCAGAAACAATAAACTGACAAAGATAATCTATTCAGATTATAAACCTGTCTTCAAGACGTTAACTTTGTCTCCTTAGTGACTTAGTGGTAAAGACATAAACTTACCTCACAGCCCTTTACGGCACTGTGTTTCAACTTATTGGAGGAAATAATCAAAATGGCACGTATCAACGACAGTTATCTCAAACTCAAAGCCGGCTACCTCTTCCCGGAAATCGGCCGTCGGATATCCGAATTCACCAACGCCAACCCGCAAGCCAAAGTGATCCGCCTCGGGATCGGTGACGTCACCAAACCATTGGTCCCTGCAGTTCTCAAGGCGTTCCACGACGGCGTCGATGACATGGGCAAAGGGGAAAGCTTTCACGGCTACGGCCCGGAGCAGGGGTACGGCTGGCTGATCGATACCATCATCGAAAAAGCGTACGCGCCGCTCGGCGTCTCACTCAAGACCAATGAGATGTTTATCTCCGACGGCTCGAAGTGTGACTGCTCCAATATCCTCGACATCTTCGACAACAGCAACATTGTCGCCCTCGGCGATCCGGTCTACCCGGTCTACAACGACACCAACGTCATGGTCGGCCGCACCGGCGAAGCGGATGAAAACGGCTACTACAAAAACCTCGTCTACATGCCGTATACCGCCGACAACAACTTTACACCGGAGTTCCCGAAGGAGAAGGTTGATCTGATCTACCTCTGCTTCCCGAACAACCCGACCGGCACCGTCGCCACACGCGAACAGCTCAAAGGGTGGGTCGATTACGCCCTGAAGAACGATGCGATCATTTTGTTTGATGCCGCTTACGAAGCTTTTATTACCGAAGCCGACATCCCGCACTCGATCTACGAGATCGAAGGGGCGAAAGAGTGCGCCATCGAATTCCGCTCTTTCTCCAAGACCGCCGGTTTTACCGGTGTCCGCTGCGGACTGGTGATTGTCCCAGAGACCCTCATGGGGACCAGCGCAAGCGGCGAAAAGTACAGCCTGAACAAGCTCTGGAACCGCCGCCAAAGCACCAAGTTCAACGGCGTCTCCTACCCGGTTCAAAAAGCGGCCGCCGCCGTCTACTCTGATGAGGGGTGGCTCCAGGTCAAAGAGGTGATTGATTACTACATGGAGAATGCCCGCATCATCCGTGAAGGGTTGACCGCCGCCGGGATCGTCTGTTACGGCGGCGTCAATGCCCCGTATATCTGGCTCAAGACACCGGCAGGGATGACCAGCTGGGATTTCTTCGACAAACTGATCACCGAGTGCCATGTGGTCGGCACCCCGGGGAGCGGTTTCGGCGCCTCCGGCGAAGGGTATTTCCGGCTCAGCGCCTTCGGTGATCGGGCCAACGTTGAGACCGCCGTTGAGCGGATCAGAGCTAAATGGGGAAAATGAAAACGCAAAGGGACGGCCGGTTGGCCGTCCCTTTTTTTGTTTGTTTTCTGGCAGGTGAGACCCGACATCGGGGCCGATATCAGCGGATGTCGGGTGACATAGTGAAGACAATAAGCGAAAGTCACCCCATAAATTAGCTGACCAAATTGATATCGGGTTAAAAGGAGGCTGCCATGAAAAATTTAATATTAATGCTGATGGGGTTGCTGCTCATTCTCTTAACCGCCTGTACACCGATGGTCTACAGCGTTCCTCAGCCGACCTGGGCGCAAATGAGTGAACCGGAGCGTACTGAAGCGATGGCGATTTACAACCAGCGTCAGATCGCCCGGCAACAAGCCATAGCAGAACAAAACCGTCGGCAGGCAATGTATCTTGAGCAGCAACGCCGGCAACAGGCAGTAGCAGCCGAAAACCGGCGACAGAGGGTCGAGTCGATCTATCGGGGGGACGGGAACTACGGAGATCTGCTCCGGATCCGGATAGAAAAAGGGATGGCCGACTTTCACGGTCAGATCCGCGAATATGATCCGGTCGCCTTCCAGATTGCCAATGGCGAAACCAAAAGCATCACCGTCGCCACAACCAAACGCCGCACGGTCGTTCTCGAAGCCTACTACGATGGCGCAACTCTCTACCTCGATGGAAACAGCAACAGCAGAAAAGCTCGGCTATCACAGCTCCATTACGACCAGCGCTGGTCGCGCGGCCTCACCTATTCCGCTGTTTACACCAATAATAGAGCCAAACTTAAAGGGGCCGAGGTCACGATTGAGATCGTCGGTGAGAGCCGACACGGCAACCATTATCAATCCTCCGGATCGACCACCATCATTATCAATGAGCGACCGGTCGAGCGCACGATTGTCCATGAACAGCCGAAGCGGGTCATCAACCATAAACAACCTGTAAGAATTAACCGCCAAACACCCCACAGGCAACCGTCTAACCGGCAGCAGCGACGCTACGAGCAGCTTAAAAATGAGCGACTCGCTATTGAAAAACAGAACAAGGAGGTCAGACTCGAACAGGAGCAACTTGAATCCGAGCAGCTTTCTCTGGAAAAAGAGCGTAAAGATCTCGCCGAAGACCGTACCCGTATTAGAAAAATGAAACGGGAGGCAGCACGCGATAAGAAGCAGACAACCCGTGAGCAGAGGATGTCCGTACGTGAGAGCGAACAGGCCGTAAAGCAGTTGGAGGATGAGATCAAAGAAAAAGAAGAGGCGATCGCAAAAAAAGACCAGATTGTTGTTAAAAAGAACCAGCAGGTCAAAGAGAAGAACCAGCAGGTAAACCAGCGGGAAAAAGAGTTTGTAAAGGGTGAGAGAAAGCTTAAAAAAGAGGAGAAAGAGTCAGACAAGAAGAAAGAAGAAAAACAGAGCTGAATCAGCCCTCACTGCGAACAGCATAAAAGGGGAGACTGCGGTGGGCATCGCTTGCTTTATGTTGTTAGTTTTAGATGACAATTAAAGTGCAATCCAGTAGACTCTGCGACAGGATGTCGGGTGTCAAACTACCGGTAAGCTGTTCACCAAACAGCAAAGGAGCCGCGATGCTTTTGCCCAAGCAACAGAAGGCCTATTGTGATTTTTATGATGCGGTCAGAGATGGAGAAATGCTTGACCGCAGGACAACGGTTATTGTGGGGCTGACTACCGCCATGGCGATCGGTTGTGACCCTTGAGTCGAACACTATCTTGGCGTCGCCAGGGATCAGGGGATCACCAAAACAGACATCAGCGCCATACAGGGGATTGTCATGGCCGTGTCGGCAGGAAAAATTAATGCCACAATGCGACGAATACTTGAAGAGACACCGGATTAACCCAAATCTGTGCTGCTCCACGACAGACACCGAACATGACAGAACCATGGCTTTGTCTTTATGAAAAAACCAACCGTTACGAACAGCTTGTTACGCTCGCTCCCGGGCATCGATAAACTGCTGCAGTCCCCGCAATTCGCCAGCGTAAAAAACCAAATTCCGCATGCCATTCTGCTGGAAGCTGCGCAAACAACTGTCGATGCCTGTCGAAACGGCATACGCAACAACAGCACCGACAGACCGCAGACAGCGGATCCCAATACCATTGCGCAGCAGGCGATCGTTTTGGCATGGCAGTTAAACAGACCACGCCTCCGTCCTGTGATCAACGCCACCGGAACCCTACTCCACACCAACCTCGGTCGTGCGCCGCTGGCCGATGCCGCCCTTAAGGCGGTTGATGCCGTCGCCCGCTCTTACAGCAACCTCGAACTCAATCTCGAATCCGGAAAACGGGGGAGCCGCTTCAGCCATGTCGAAAAATTGATCTGTCAACTGACCGGTGCCGAAGCCGCAACCGTGGTCAACAACAATGCCGGAGCGGTGATGCTCTCGCTGGCGGCGCTTGCATTCGGCAAAGAAGCGATCGTCTCGAGGGGTGAGTTGGTGGAGATCGGTGGTTCGTTCCGTATCCCCGAGGTGATGGAAGCGAGTGGTGTCGGACTCCGCGAGGTCGGATCGACCAACAAAACGCATCTTAAAGATTACGTTTCTGCCATTAACGGCAAAACCGGATTGCTCCTTAAGGTTCACACCAGTAACTACCGAATTCTCGGTTTCAGCGAAGATGTTTCCGGCGCAAAGCTTGTGGAACTCGGCTGCGAACACAACCTCCCGGTGATGGAAGATCTCGGTAGCGGGATGTTATTCGACATGACCCCCTACGGCCTGCCGCGTGAGCCGACGGTGGCTGAAACAATTGCCGCCGGAATCGATATCGTAACATTTAGTGGCGACAAACTGCTCGGTGGCCCGCAGGCCGGAATCATTGCCGGACGTCGGGAAGCGGTTGAACGGATCAGAAAACATCCGATGGCCCGTGCCCTGCGCTGTGACAAAATGACCCTGGCTGGACTGGAAGCGACCTTACGCCTCTATCTCGATCCTCTCCGGGCGAAGAGCGAAATTCCGCTCCTGAAGATGCTCTCGACCACCGCAGCAGAGACAAAACTTCGAGCTGGAGAGATTGTGTCACAACTCAACAGCACGCTTGGCGATCAGATGGAGTGCTCTGTCGTTGAGGAGACAGCAACCGTCGGCGGTGGAGCCCTCCCCCTCTCAGAACTGGTCGGATTTGCCGTTGCGATCAGACCAAAAACCATTTCTGTCGACCAGCTCTCCATGCGGCTGCGCCGTGGCAGACCTCCGGTTATCAGTCGGATACAAGACGGCACACTCCGACTCAATCCCCGCACGATCCGACCCGACGAAGAGACGCTGTTGATGCATACGATTACGGCAGCAGTCGCAGAATCAGAACCGGCTGGGAGATGAACAACCCCGCCGCGAGCAGCAAAGTATTAAACCCGTGCTACGCGATAAATCAAAAGGACAAGGATCATAAATCAAAGAATGCAAAGCAGCTCTCGCCCGTTCGCAAGTTCACTCAAGTTCACAGAGAGAAGCTAAGTACGCATTGATCTGTATGGACATATTTTTCTCCATAATGATCACGAGATTTAAATTGGTTTTCAGGATTTTAAATCAAGGAATTTATCAGTTGAAATCGCGAAGTCATCGTGAGGAAAAAAAGAGTATTAGCCGCAGATAAGGTCTGATAACATCTGACGTATACATTGAACCCTTACAAAAAGCATGAACCGATCTCTTTTGACCTATCCGACTGATCAGATGTTACCAGCGGCCTATAGCCTTTGATCTTTATTTACACACCAGTAGAGGCGTTTTAAATGTCAGCATACGCACCCGTCATCATCGGCACCGCCGGTCATGTCGACCATGGCAAAACCTGCCTGATTCGCGCCCTGACCGGCATCGAGACCGATCGTCTGCGCGAGGAGCAGAAGCGTGGAATTTCGATCGACCTGGGCTTTGCGCCGTTGCGCCTGCCGTCAGGACGGATGGCAGGGATTGTCGATGTCCCTGGCCATGAGCGGTTTATTCACAATATGCTCGCCGGTGTCGGCGGTATGGATCTGGTGCTGCTGGTGGTTGATGTTGGCGAAGGGGTGATGCCTCAAACCAGGGAACACCTGCAGATTCTCGATCTGCTCCAGATTCCACGCGGTATCGTGGTGTTGACCAAGTGCGATTTGGCCGAAGATGAGGATTGGCTCGATCTGGTTGAGGAAGAGATTCGCGAAGAGTTAGCCGGAACCTTTCTCGAAGGAGCTCCGGTCTGTCGTGTTTCTGCAGCCACCGCATCCGGATTAAAAGAGCTCATTGCAACCATAGAAGAGAGACTCCAGACCCTCCCGGCACACGATATTGACGGCCCGACCCGACTTCCGGTCGACCGACATTTCAGCGTTGCCGGTTTCGGCACCGTGGTGACCGGCACCCTCCTCTCCGGGCAGATCAAAACGGGGGATACGGTGCAAATCTTGCCGGCGGACGGAACCGTACGCGTCCGTGAAATCCAGGTCCAAGGCAAAAAGAGCGCATCGGCAACTGCCGGACAGAGAGTCGCGCTCAATCTGGCGAACCTCGACCGGGGGAGGATCGAGCGCGGTTCCGTCGTCGGAACGCCCGGGATCTTTGAACAGACGACCCGCTTTGACGCCCGCCTCACCCTGTTGGCGACCGCCCCACGACCGCTGAAGTTCCGTGATCCGGTGCACCTTCACCTCGGGACCGCCCGGGTGGTCGGCCTGGTCGCCCTGCTCGACCGTGACCAGCTGGAACCGGGCGAAAGTGCGCTGGTCCAGATTCATCTCGACCGACCGCTGGTTGCCCACCGCCAGGACCGCTTTATTATCCGCTCCTATTCGCCGATGACCACCATCGGCGGTGGCCAGATTATCGATCCCCGCCCGATCAAACATCGCCGGTTCCGGGATGAAGTGATGCAGGCGCTCAGCGATCTCGAATCGGGCGAACAGGCCTTTCTTTTGCAGAAGATCAGTAAACTGGCCACCCCGCGCCTCAAAGATCTCGAACAGGCGTCCGGTTTGGGGAGCGAACGGATCCGTGCTCATCTCGAAAGTCTGGTCGATGAAGGAGCCATTTCCCTCCTCGGCGATCAATGGATCAACAGTGGCACGGTCCGGTCGTGGCACCACGCGCTGATCACGCGCGTTAGTGAGTACCATGCGGACAACCCGCTCTTACCCGGCATCCCGTTGGCCACACTCAAAGGGGCGTTCCCGAAAACCCTTTCGCAAAAGGGGTTCGACGGGCTGCTCGAACAATCGATTCAGAACGCCGAGATCGTCCGTCAGGGGGAGTTTGCCGCTCTCCCTCACTTCCGACCGCAACCGACAGCTCGGCAACAGGCAGATATCGACCTCATCGAACAGGCCTATTGCAAGGCCGGCCCTTTAGCTAAGAACCGGACGGAGATGCTTGAGACGCTCAACCTCAAAGATGACGCGGCGTCAGCGGCGCTCGGTTATCTCTTTACCACCGGAAAGCTGGTCAGGTTAAATGACGAGAATTATTTCCATCAAGAGACCTACGAACAGGCGATCGACTTGCTGCGCGATAAATTCCGCGACAAGGAGTTTTCCCTGGCTGAGTTCCGCGACAGTCTCGGGAGTGCGCGCAAGGCGGTGCAAGCTTTACTGGAACAGTTCGACGCAATCAAGTACACTCTGCGCAAGGGAGATGTCCGGGTCGTCTGGAAACTCCCCCCTAAGCCCGAATAATTGAGGAACTGATGATTGAAAAAAAGATACAACTGACCGACCTGTCCCGCAGCAGCGGTTGAGCCGCCAAGATGGCCCCCGGGCCATTGGCGCAGGTTCTGCGTCAGCTCCCAAAGGTTGAAGATAAAAATTTAATCACTGCTGATATACCGTTTGCCGACGCCGGGGTCTATCGGATATCGGAGAGTTGCGCCCTCGTTCAGTCGGTCGATTTTTTCACTCCGATCGTCAACGACCCGACCATCTACGGCCAGATTGCCGCCGCCAACGCCCTCTCCGATATCTACGCCATGGGGGGGCGACCGATCACCGCCCTCAACCTGATCGGCTTCCCGAAATGCCTCGGCCAGGAAGTTCTGGTCGCCATCCTCACCGGCGGTGCCGAAAAGGTGCATGAAGCCGGCGCCGTCATCGTCGGCGGGCACACCGTGGATGATGATGAACCGAAGTATGGACTCTCAGTCACCGGACTGGTCGACCCGGCCAAGCTGATCACCACCGCCGGCGCCAAGCCGGGTGACAGACTGCTGCTGACCAAGCCGCTCGGCACCGGCATCCTGGCGACTGCCCTCAAGGGGGGGGTCCTGACGGAAGGTGAGATGAGTGAGGCGATCGACGGCATGATGACCCTCAACCGCGTCGCCTCCGAGACGATGCAGGCGGTCGGCGTGCATGCCTGCACCGACATCACCGGCTTTGGCCTCCTCGGACACACCCTCGAACTCGCCCAGGCGAGCGGCGTCGGGATCGTCCTCCACGCAGAAAGCCTCCCGGTCTACCCGCAGGTGTTCGAGATGGCTGCTATGGGGCTGATCCCGGAAGGAGGGTACAACAACCGCAAACACTACCTCCCCGGCGTGACCAACCGCGACAGTTTAAAAGCGGCCGTCCTCGATATTTTGACCGACCCGCAAACCTCCGGCGGGCTGCTGATCAGCGTAGCAGCCGATAAAGAAGAGACGATCAAACAACAGCTGACCTCCGGCGGCTGCAGCGCCTGGAGCATCGGCCACGTCACAGCTGACCACCCTGAAAAGATCCGAATAGACTGATACCGTTATGCCGCGCACCTCTGCGTTCTCTAGGGAGCGAAGCGAACGGGCGAGAGACAAGACCTTAAAGATCAGTATTTCGCACTGTCCGCGTAGAAAGACCAGTATAAAATTATGCCGCAGAACATTCTCCCCTGGAAACCAGACAGCTTTCCGCTGATGCTCGCCCCGATGCAGGGAGTGACCAATCGGATCGTCCGCAAACTCTATATCGAATGGGTCCGCCCCGACGCCGTCTTCACCGAATTTGTCCGGATCAAACGCGAGCTTCGCAAGCGGATCTCCGCCAGCGACCTGCTCGAGATCGCACCGGTCGGCGATGTCCCGCTCATCGTTCAGCTCATCGGCTACGGCGCTATTGAGCTGACCGAAGCCGCAAAACAGATGGTCGATGCCGGGGTTCAGCATATCAACCTCAACCTCGGCTGCCCCTTCGGGCGCACCACCTCCGGACTCACCGGCGGTAACGTACTGCGTAACACCGAAAATCTCCCCGACATACTGGCCGGTCTCCGCACCGTTGTTCCGGGCTCCCTCTCGGTGAAAATCCGCTCTGGCTATGACAACCCGCGCCAGATCTTCGAACTCCTCCCGCTCTTCGAAGCGGTCGGCCTCGATTTCCTGATTTTGCATTCCCGCACCGTGGTGCAAAAGTACACCGGCTGCGCCGATCACACTCTCACCAAAGAGGTGGTTCAGGCCACACCCCTGCCGGTCATCGCCAACGGCGACATCAACACCGCCGCCTTCGGGAAAAAGCTGCAAAACGACGCCAACCCGGCTGGCCTGATGCTCGGCCGCGGCGGCATCGCCGATCCGGTTTTGTTTCAACGTCTGCGCGGCGAGGCTCCGGCCGAACCGAGCATCGCCGAACGACGTCAGATTCTCGGGAGAGTATTGACCGGACTCCTCCCCGTCTACAGTGAATTTTTCTGCGGAGAATATCAGATACTGAGTAAGCTTAAGGCGGTGCTGTCAGCGATGGAAGTGCCGGAACTAGAGGAGGAGATCAAGGAGTTAAAAAGAATAAACAAACTCGATGTTTTCGTAGCAGCCGTCAACCGGCTTCTACCGTAAAACGTAGAAGCTCCACGGATACGGGCAGCACTCAAATCAGCCAACATCATTAATTATCTTTTCTATAGTCGCGGCAAGTGGTTTCATTTTATTCTCACAGACCCAGAAAATTTCTTCCGCATCGACATCAAAATAGTGATGCGAAATAATATCTCGCATCCCCTTTGCGCCTTTCCAGTCTATTTCCGGGTATTGTGACAAAAGTTTATGATTGGTAATCTTGTCAATATTCTTCAGGCTTTCACCGATTGCGATTATCACCATGCAAATGGCATCAAGTTTTTCCATCCCTTCCGGAGTATCCGTAAAAAACTCGACCGAATCTACAGATTCAAATCGTTTATTAACCCGCCCTATAGCAGCCGATGTTTGTTTCAACACCTCCAGAAGCATATCTTTATCGTACATAGATCGCCTCCTTCTTAATTCTTCGCTTTAAAAATGGGTTCATTTTTTCACGAAATCGCACGATATCAACGGGAATTCTCAACACCCCCTCCAACTCCTCTTTGATATGAACAATAGCGAAAGGATCTGGTACTTTTGTTTTTATAACAATATCAGCATCACTGCATACAGAATCCTGATTCCTTGCAAATGAGCCAAAAACACCAATTGACTCGATTCCGTATTTTTCACCACTGACCTTTTTAAACTCTTCCAGCTTCTTCAATAAGTCAGATCTGTTCATTTTTTTACTCCCTATGCTTCCAGAGTCAGAGGTGTCAGATAGCAGGAGACACAGCACCTGTTCTGATCTTAGCAGTTCATCTGACTTTTTATCAAAAAAAATTGGTAACTATTCAGCAAAAAAGTTCTTGACACGGTTTTTTGATTAAAACGCCAACTTGACGCGCCATTCAGTGCACTTGTCAGATTGGTTCAATAATGGCAGCTCTCTCGGCTTCAGTCGCTTACA
>Ga0314774_1000344_pt1 | contig 39844 bp, 26 predicted proteins | sample MetaGCBIA2018_FD_204515 | JGI IMG/M metagenome (GOLD analysis project Ga0314774, IMG submission 204515) | Cryopeg brine microbial communities from Beaufort Sea near Barrow, Alaska, United States - CBIA 2018 | ecosystem: Environmental > Aquatic > Marine > Coastal | place: USA: Alaska | collected... | reverse complement strand
TTAAGCAAGGTGTAGACAAGTTTCATATAAAAGAAGAAAGTTTTTATAAAATAGGTACGTTGGTAAAACTTAAATCAGTTGAGAAAAGCACAAGTGGCTATTTAGTTTTTGCTCATGGGCTTGAAAGAGTTGAAGCTCAGGATATCATTATATCAGGACAAACCACTTATGCTACTTATCATGGAGCTGATGAGGATAATGACCTGACTGAAGAAGGCAAACATCAAATGATTGCTTACATGAAAGAAATCGTACATGAAGTAAGTGAGCATTTTAAAGGTAGTGAAGAGTTTATAAAACTAATTGACCGACAACACGAAATCAATAGTATTATTGGACATGTGTTACCTTTTATCAGCGCATCACTAGATCAAAAATACGAATTGATTCGCCATGCATCAGTAAAAGCAAGAGGATTATTGTTCATCGAGTTCTTAGCCAAACAAAGAGAGTCAATTGAACTACAAGTTGAAATGGCTCAAAAATATTCTAAGAAAAATAACCAAAATTATCGTGAAGCAATGCTTCGTGAACAATTAAAAGCTATTCAACTGGAATTAGGCGAAAATGATGATGATCCAAATAGTGCAGAAAGTTATGGCAGACGCATCGATGAATCATTAATGTCAGATGAAGCGAGAAAAGCAGCTAAACGCGAATATCACAAGTTAGAAGCTTCAGGTAATAATAATTCAGAAGCTCATATCGTACGTAATTATCTAGACTTATTGTTGGATTTACCTTGGACTTCAGATGTTAAAGATATTGATATTAATGAAGCAAAACGAGTTTTGGATAAACACCATTTTGGAATGGATAAAGTCAAAGAACGAATTATCCAACACTTAGCAGTGATGAAAATTCAAAATGATAAACAAGGCTCAATTCTTCTTTTGGTTGGACCTCCAGGCACTGGGAAAACTAGCTTAGGAAAAAGTATTGCAGAAGCACTTGGACGTGAATACATAAGAGCAAGTCTTGGTGGAGTGAGAGATGAAGCTGAAATTCGTGGTCATCGACGTACTTATATTGGAGCATTGCCTGGACGAATTCTTCAAGGAATGAAAAAGGCAGGAACTAAAAATCCGGTTTTTGTATTAGATGAAATCGACAAATTAACAATGTCCAATCAAGGCGATCCATCGAGTGCATTACTTGAAGTGCTTGACCCTGAACAGAATAATTCATTTGCAGATCATTACTTAGAGGTACCTTATGATTTATCAGATGTATTCTTCGTAGCTACGGCAAATTCAATTGTTAATATTCCAAAACCATTACTCGATCGTCTTGAGGTAATTGAAATAAGTTCATATACAAATAACGAAAAGTTTAAAATCGCTACAGAACATTTGATTATCAATTCAATTAAAGAACATGGTCTTAAAATAGATCAAGTTGAGTTTGAAGAAGATGCAGTACGTGGTATAATCGACAGATATACAAGAGAAGCTGGTGTTCGTGGCCTTCAGAAACAGATCAATCTAATTATAAGAAAAGTGATTGAGAAAATCGTAACAGAAAATCTTAATAGTAAATATATTGTTACAGATGATAAGTTACAAGAGCTTCTGGGCCATCAAACAGCAAGACATGATGGAATCAGAAAAAATGTATCTCCTGGAGTTGTTACTGGCCTTGCATGGACGCCTGTTGGCGGTGAAATCCTTTTTATTGAAGGAACATTTATGCCTGGTAATGGTAATCTGTTATTAACAGGACAATTAGGAGATGTTATGAAGGAGTCTGCAAGAATATCATTAAGTCTTATTAAATCTAGACTTACTGATCAATTGACTTTTGTTGATTTTAATAAAAATGACATTCATATTCATATACCAAGTGGAGCTACTCCTAAAGATGGTCCTTCAGCGGGCGTTACCTTATTGACCGCTTTAGCATCACTAGCAACTGGTAAAAAAGTCAAATCTGATCTTGCAATGACTGGAGAAGTTACACTTAGTGGGCATGTACTACCAGTTGGCGGAATTAAAGAAAAAGTTCTAGCGGCTCATAGAGCAGGCATTAAACAAATTATTATGCCTAAAGAAAATGAAAAAGATGTTCAAGATGTACCGGAAGATGCAAGAAAAGATCTTCAATTCTTCTTTGTAGAACGCATTGAAGAAGTACTAGAAAAGGCACTAGATATTCAAATAAAACGACCTGAAGATTTGTTCATCAATAATGAAATGATATCGTCGATAGGGTTTAAAATGTAATTGGAGGTAATTATGGAAAGTATTCATATAGGGTTGTTAGGCCTCGGAACAATAGGTTCTGGGGTCTATAAACTACTTAGTAATCATCGTGAAGAATTGGAGTTTCAATTAGGGTCAAAACTTGTTGTTGATCGAATTTTAGTTAACAATCTTGATAAAGAAAGAATGGTTGATGGTGTTAACTTAGACAAAAGTCTTTTTACATCAAATGCAGCAGATATATTTAAAGATCCGAAAATTGATATCATCATTGAAGTAATTGGTGGCGAAACTCTTGCAAAAGAGTATATAGTGAAAGCTTTGGAAGCTGGGAAAAGTGTTATAACAGCAAACAAAGATGTCCTGGCGCTACATGGTGTCATGTTAAGCAAACTCGCAAGAGAGAATGAATGTGATATTTACTATGAAGCTAGTGTTGGTGGTGGAATTCCGATTATTCGAAGTTTAACTGAAGGTTTAGCTTCAGACAAGATAACTCGAATTATGGGTATCGTCAACGGTACGACAAACTATATTCTGACTAAAATGTCTAAAGAAGGTATGAGTTATGAAGAGGCGCTTTCAATGGCTCAAAAACTTGGCTTTGCTGAACCGGATCCTACAAATGACATTGAAGGTTATGATGCAGCAAGAAAGATGGTTATCTTATCGTCCCTTGCTTTTTCGATGCCAATCACTTTAGAGGATGTTTACACGAGAGGAATTAGTTCTGTTGACATTCATGACATTGATTTTGCTGCTAACCTAGGTTATACAATAAAACTGATTGGCTATGCAGATTTATCAGATGGAAAAGCAGAGGTAAGCGTTCAACCGACATTACTTCCTGATAATCATCCAATGGCATCTGTTCATAATGAGAACAATGCAGTTTATTTACATGGATCTGCGGTAGGTGAGACTATGTTCTATGGCCCAGGCGCTGGAGCAATGCCGACAGCTACTGCAATTGTATCTGATGTGATAAGCGCTGTGAAACGCATCAAACTCAATGTTTCGGGCAGACATATTATTGATTTTAGAAATGAAAGATCAATAAAAGGTGATAGCAACATTGAAGCTAAATTTTATCTAAGGCTAAATGTTAAAGATGAAGTTGGCGTTCTTAATGAAATATCTTCCGTTTTTGCAAATGAGCAATTGAGTTTTGAATCAGTACTTCAAAAACCAACAGATAATCCTAAAGATGCAAGTTTAATAATTATTACACATAAAGTTATCTTGGAAAATTACATAAAAGCATTAAGGAAACTTAGTCAATTAGATGTAGTCAATTGCATTGAAAGTTCGTATCGAGTGTTTTCAATGTAGCAATTATACTAATAAACACAGACTAAACTTAGTAATAATCTATAAGCCTTCTGAAACCCATTCAGAAGGCTTTAAATATAATTATTTACATGTTATAATTAGGAAAAAGAAAAGGGAGCGGTTTCATATGGAGCTATATGTAAATAAAGATACTGAAGATCATCTAAAGATTACGATTAATAATACAGTCTACATAGTTGAAACTAAGTTTAGACAACGTGACAAAAACTATTCTTTTTCAGTAACATCAATAGAAAATTGTGAAGACAAACATGATTTGAATTCTACGATAAGAATGAGTTGTGAAAGTATAGGAAATATCGTTTTGAACATAAAATTCAATGAAGTAAAAAGGCATCACAAAAGTGTTGATGAATGTGTGGTTGCCAATTATTCATTGTCTTTTAAACCTCGTTCGAACATTGAAGGAATTATTGACTATGCTTTTGGGATTTCTCCTTTAGATGTGCCATATTTTATGATTCCGGGACATATGTATAATACGAACAACATCAAAAATTCCAAAAGCAGTCAACCGCAGCTTAATTATCGTGGTGATATTAATTATCCAAAAACTTCTGTTTTTTATACACGTGCTGATCGTTCAACTCACAATAGTGTTATTTGCTTAAATGGAAATCAAGTCTTAGGAATACGAATTAATGAGTTTACGAATGAACATTGTGAGATTAAAAACTCACATAATAAAGATTTGGAATATCTCTATAATGGTTTAGGGATTAACACTCTTCATAATGATGAGTTAGACAGAATATCAGTTACAATGGGTTATCATCATTTTCCGGTTCATTATTTCGGTAAATTAGGGCCTGAATCTAGTAGCAGTGAAGGTGATGAGCTACACATGATTCATTTCGCTAAAGATGTTGAATATACGACAAAAGGCAATTTGTTTATGGCGGGGATTAAAGATGAATTTGCTTATGAAGATGTCATTGAATATTTTTACGATGAAATTCATGAACATCCGGGTAATGTTGTGGATAGAATGGGAGCTGTTTCTGACTTGGTTAGAGCACTTAAAGATGATGCGTATTCTAGACAATACCATTATTTCCCAACGGTATTATCAGGAGTAAACATTGATACGGGAGCGGCTGGAGATACTGCCTGGACAGGTGGTATGCAAGTCATCTATCCGATGATTCGAGCTTCGAAGTTTGTACCTGATGCACTCGAAATACCTTTTGATTTTATTGAAAATCTTATAAAGACCGGGTACAATAAAAAAGCAGGATTCTTCTATGAATCAAAAACAAAAGATAAATGGACAGTATCTGGATGGTGGAAAAATCATTTGACGTTATTTGATGAGAACTTTAATAAGATTTCGGAAGCACATTCAGCCTATGTCAATGGACAAGCTACCTGTTATCTACTTAAATCATATCAATTCATCAATGAAAACAGAAAAAACATAGATATGCAATATCAATCTAAGAATATTGATCAATGGTTAATAATTTCAAAAGCTATAATTAATCACGTTATTGATACAATGAGGTATGATGGAGCGTTGGGGGTATACTTCAATCCCACTAATGGGAAACCGGTTTACTTTAACAGTTTTCAAGGCACTTGGTTTTTAGCTGGAATAGCAGAATTGTACAAAATAACACATAATAAAAAATATAAAGAAGCGTTTTATAAAGCATTTGGTTTTTATAAAGGTTTCGTGGAAAACCTTGAAATGTGGGGAATGCCAATGGATACCAGTGAGGCAGTGGATGAAGAAGGAAATCTTGCATTTATAACTGCTCTAAAAACGATGCATGAAGTGACACATGACAAAGAATTATTAGAAACACTTATTCATTGTTTTCATTATGAATTTTCATGGAAGTTCCCGTATAATACAGTTCATGTCAATGAACCATTAAAATCGCTTAACTGGTCATCTTCAGGGGGATCAATAACATCAAGCCACAATATTCATATTCACCAAATGGGGAATTTAGTTTGCGAAGAAATGTTCTATGTCTACGAGAAAACTAAAAATCCATATATTCTTAGTCGCCTTAAAGATACCTTGAATTGGGGCCTTGGAACACATAACTCTGAATATTATGATTTTGGATTTGGTACAAGAGGTTGGGCTACAGAACAGTTTTACCATACAGACGGCAAACAAGATGATGTGACAAGAGCTGTGGACGGTGGAATTTGGTATGATTATCTTTCGTGGGCAGCCGGTTGTTGTTTACTCAGTTCATCACTGGATTTGGATGAGTCTTTGTATAAGATTTAAATGAATATAGAATAATATGAATAGTCTAAAAATTAGTTTTCAGAAAGAAATTGGTAGAGTTCCTCTGACCATTCTACAGCATCATGATATAAACCTGGAAACTTCTGAAAGTCAAGGTTAATGCTAGTGGAAAAATCTTTAGCTGATTCGAAATCACCTTTTTCATAGGCTAAAACTAGCTTAAATGGATTTGAATAAATGGTTGTTTTTAGTAATAAGGTATCCTTGATTTGAGAAGAAATTGGTAACTCTTCTAAAATCTCAATGAGTGGTTTATCAAGCAAAAAGTCAATAACTGACAAAACACCTATAAGTCTTAAGGCGTGAACATGTTGTTTGAATACCGAAAAATCCCCAATACTCTCCATAAAACGCATGCGAATCATAGCCATCTTAAGAACTTCGTTTGGTTTTCCAGAACCTAATTGATGAATAGTGGCTAGGGTAAACCATTTTTGGAACGCATCTATGCCTAATATCGATAAACAATGTTGAATCGAAGATATATTATCAATAAGTGAAAACGAAGAATTTACAAGCTTTAGCAACTTATATGCTAAGGAAGCTTCTGATTCAATGATGGAGCTAATCTTATTGAAATTCGGTACTTTCATATCAAGTTCTTCTAAGATTTGAATATAATTATAAGCTGTTCCTTCTATCTTTTTACCCATGATTACAACAGGCTTAGCAAAGAAGTAGCCCTGGAAAAACTCGAAACCAATTCTACTTGCCCATTCAAACTCTTCTTTTGTTTCAACCTTTTCAGCAAGTAATATCTTGTTCTTAGCCTTAAGTTCTCCACAAATTTGTCTGATTTGATGCTCTGTATTCGCAATAAAATCAACTTTGATAATATCACATAAATCTAAAAGATTATCATAAGGATAACCACTAACATAATCATCTAAAGCGATAATATATCCTGCTTTTTTGAGTTGTTTAATTTTAATGATTAATTCACGAGAAGGGACAACCGATTCTAAAAGTTCAATGACAACTTTTTCTTTAGACAATAGAAGTGGTATATCATCCATAATTAGATGAGGACCAAAATTAATAAATCCTTTTTTGTTTTCGGTAAGAAGAGTCATTCCAAAGTTCAAATAACTATTTAAAAGTAAGATTGAAGTTGCAACGGAATCCTGCAGAGTACTATTATAAAAATTTTGTTCCGTTTCCCTATATAATAATTCATAAGCGATTACTTCACCACTACGATCAAAGATAGGCTGTCTTGCTACGTATACATTCATGGTTACCTCCCATAGAGTTGGACCTCATTATACATTAAAAATTGTGGAATAACAACGTTTTCACAAAACTAAATAGGTCTTGAGACCTATCAATTTAATAAGTGAAATATTGATTTAGAAATCTAAATATCGGTTGAATAAAAAAGTGAATTCCAGTTACTTTTTCATTCAACCGATATTTAAATATTTTCTCTATTTAGTGTTGATTTTTGCGTTTTTATATTTATATATTTTTATTTTATCGAGAAGTTGTCTAATGGAATAAACAGTTAACATAGCTAATGCAATGGTAGCTGCTATTTGAATAGTTTCGACCAAATATTCAGAAGCTACATATAACTCATCATTTATCAAATAGAAAAGCGCTTTATACATTCCTGCACCCGGAACGATGGGGATGATTCCTGGTATCTGATAAATTGTTACTGGGTTTTTTCTGTTAATAGCGAGTATAGTTGAAAAGATACTTACTATAAAAGAAGCTAAAAAACTAGAAACAACAGTATTGATTCCAAAGGATAGGCTTAACAGATATGTAAACCAACCGCTAGCACCGACAAATCCACATAAGAATAACTGTGTTTTGTTGACATTAAAAAGAATTGAGAAAAATATTGTTGCAAAAAATGCTGCGATAGTTTGAATAATCATATTAACTCCTTGTATGATTCGTTGATCTATATGAATACGATTGGGTTAAAAAAGTGTGGATAACATTATACCGATTCCAGTAGCGATAGAGGCTGCAATGATAAAAGCATCAGTAGCACGTGCCACCCCTGAGAGCAATTCGCCATTTAACGTGTCTCGAATGGCATTGGTAATGGCAACACCGGGAACCATTGGCATAATAGAGCTTATTACGACTAAATCAAAATGGTTACCAAGTCCAATTTTGTAAATGAATAGGAATGGAATTAAAGCGCAAAGCATACCACCTATAATATCAATAAGAAACTTTGAAGCTCCAATTAGATTTAATAGATGTTGAGAGATACCAAAGACAAGCCCGGCAATAAGTGCAACACCCATATCGGAAATCGTGCCACCGAAAACCAGAGCAAAAAATCCAGCAGCAAGACCCGTTGAGCATATATGAATCAAAGAGCTATATCCTGGTTCGTTTTTCACTTGTTGTATTTGGTACATAGCAGCTTCTAGGCTTAGCTCATTAACACAAAATTCTCGGGATATATCATTAGCTAAAGCAATTCTATTTAAGTTGATCTGCCTCTTTTTAATTCTGCGTACAACTGTCATCAAGTCCATATCAGGATGATCTAATGAAGCAAAAATGCCAGTAGGTGTCACAAAAGCTTCAGCGGTCTGACATTTTGAAGTTTTTAATATTCGACTGATCGTATCCTCAACACGGAAAGTTTCAGCACCATTTTCTAGCATTATTTCACCGGTTAACAAGGCAAAGTTAAGCAATAATTTATAATTCATAATTCGTCTCCATTTCATTTCATAAGTCTATTGTAACGAAGTATTTAAAAAAGTCAAACAATATCTATTAACATAGGCTACTTATATTCCAATTTTTGCAAGTTTATGCTATAATACTTTCAACAATGTAGGAATAAACCAGCTATAACGGAGGTAAAAAATGTATTCATTTGATGAAGTCAAACAGTTTGATCCAGAACTAGCGGCATCTATAGAAAGCGAAGTTAATCGTCAAAGAAGTAATATCGAATTAATTGCTTCAGAAAACTTTGTTTCAAAAGCTGTCATGGCAGCAATGGGAAGCCCACTTACGAATAAATATGCAGAAGGATATCCAGGTCGCCGCTATTATGGCGGTTGTGAAAAGGTTGATATCGCAGAAAATTTAGCAAGGGATCGTGCCAAAGAAATATTTGGTGCAGATCATGCAAATGTTCAACCGCATTCAGGTGCGAACGCAAACTTAGCAGTTTATATAGCGGTATTAAAACCGGGAGACAAGGTGATGGGGATGAACTTATCACATGGTGGTCATTTAACTCATGGTAGTCCGGTAAACTTTTCGGGATTATTCTACGATATCATTCCTTACGGAGTGAAAAAAAATGGTTATATTGATTATGAAGAATTAATGGCAACAGCCCTTAAAGAAAAGCCTAAAATGATTATTGCAGGTGCGAGTGCATACGGCAGAACAATCGATTTTGCAAAATTCAGAGAAGTTGCTGATGCTGTGGGGGCATACCTAATGGTTGATATGGCACATATTGCAGGATTAATAGCAGCTGACCTTCATCCAGATCCTGTTCCATATGCCGACTTTGTGACAACGACAACACACAAGACATTACGTGGACCACGTGGTGGGATGATATTATGTAAAGCTGAACATGCCAAAAAAATTGATAAAGCTGTTTTCCCTGGAACTCAAGGTGGACCATTAATGCATATTATTGCTGCAAAAGCGGTCAGCTTCAAAGAAGCGCTTATGCCGGTATTCAAAGTATATCAACAACAGATACTCAAAAATGCAACTGCTCTTTCAGATGCGCTAATGAGTAGAGGCATTGATATTGTATCGGGTGGTACAGATAATCACTTGATGCTTGTGGATCTAAGAAGTTTAGGTCTAACAGGTAAAGTAGCTGAAAAGCTGTTAGGTGAAGTACATGTTACATGTAATAAGAATACGATTCCTTTTGATCCTGAAAGCCCATTTGTAACCAGTGGTGTTCGACTTGGAACTCCAGCATTAACAACGCGGGGAATGGTTGAAGAAGATATGGCAGTTGTAGCTGAGATTATTCATCTTGCACTTACTGATATTGAGAATAGTAAAGACAAAGCGATTGCAATGGCCGATGAATTAGTAGCCAAATATCCTTTAGATTATTAAAATTTGGGCTTACTCTTATATGAGTAAGCCCTTTATGTTATAATTTACTTGTAGAATACGCTTAATAAATGGGGGCATATTATGGAAGAAAAAATCATTATAGAGAATCATAAATATTTAAAACTACTTAGCAAACAGTTTCCTACTATACATGAAGCATCAACAGAAATCATTAATCTTGAAGCTATCTTAAACTTACCAAAAGGAACTGAGCATTTCTTGTCTGATGTACATGGAGAAGATGAGGCGTTTTTGCATCTTGTTAAAAGTGGTTCAGGTATTATTCGTAGAAAGATCGATGATGTCTTCAGTTCGACTATTACAAATATAGAAAAGAAAAAGTTAGCGATACTTATTTATTATCCTAAAGAAGTGTTAAAGAGAGTGAGTGCAGACAAAACGTTAGACAGTGAAGAACAAAGAGATTGGTTAGAAGTTACATTACATCGATTGGTTCTTGTTCTGCGTGAAGTATCATCAAAGTACACAAGATCAAAAGTGCGTAAAGCATTGCCAGAAGAATTTGAATACATCATTGAAGAACTCTTGCACCATCGAGAAAATGATCCTGATAAAGATCATCATTATAATCAAATCATTCGAAGTATTATTGAGATTGGAAGCGCTAGGTCCTTTATTATTGCCATGAGTGAAGTTATACAACAATTAGCCGTTGATCATTTACATTTAATAGGTGATATATATGATCGTGGTCCTAATCCGGATATAATAATGGATAAGTTAATCGACCACCATTCTATAGATATTCAATGGGGAAATCATGACATTGTTTGGATGGGTGCGGCAGCCGGTTCTAAGTTATGTATATTAAATGTTATTCGAATTTGTGCAAGATACGGGCAGTTGGATATATTAGAGGAAAATTACGGTATCAATATTTTGCCAATTGCTAAATATGCTATGAATAATTTTGACGAGGTTGAGACAGAATTTTTACCTAAGGCCCAAAATGGATTACTCAAAGATGAGCTTAAAATGAGTGCACAGATTAATAAGGCAGCAACACTTATGCTCTTCAAATTAGAAGAAGAGGTAGCAAGACGAAGTCCTGAATATGAATTGGAAAATCGATGTTTGTTGTCAAAAGTTGATTTTAATTCGATGACAGTAACAATTGACGATAAAAGGCAACCTTTACTGATTAATTCACTTCCTACAGTTGACAAGGTGAACCCAAGCAAACTTAAAGAAGAAGAAGAACAAGTCCTTAATAAGCTACAGAATTCGTTTTTAAACAATGCACGATTACAAAAGCATATTGCATTTCTGTTCGAAAAAGGTAGCATCTATAAAGTTCATAATGGTAATCTGCTGTATCATGGTTGTATCCCACTTAATGAAGATGGAAGTTACACAGAAATGATCATTAACCAAAAATCATATAAAGGGAAAGAACTTTTAGATAAATATGAAAAGCTGCTTCGTAGTTCGTATACAAACAGAGAAAATAATGTTGATGAAAAAGATACCGATATATTCTGGTTTTTATGGTCGGGTAAAAATTCTTCCCTTTTTGGCAAACATGCCATGAAGACTTTTGAGAGAACATTTATTAAAGATACAGAGACACATATAGAGAAGAAGAACCCTTATTATCAATATATTTTGGAGGAAGAGTATTGTAAGAGGTTTCTAAAAGATTTTGATCTTAATCCTGAAACGGGTAGAATTATAAATGGACATGTTCCGGTGAAAGTAAGCAAAGGTGAAAGCCCAATAAAATCGGGGGGACGTCTAATCGTAATTGATGGTGGATTGTCAAAAGCATATCAGGATGTTACCGGTATAGCAGGTTATACTCTTATATTCAATTCTCACGGTATGTTGCTGGCATCCCATGAACCGTTTACATCTGCTAAGGATGCATATGAGAACAATGTTGAGTTGATTTCGGAGCTGACAATTGTAGAAGCTGCAAAAACCCGTATACTTGTTGGGGATACAGATAACGGTATAAAACTCAAATCAGATATCAATGATTTAAAAATGTTACTAGCAGCTTATCGTCAAGGACTTATTAAAACTTTATTATATTAATGGCGATAACATAGACAAGGATTGCAGATTGTGATATTTTATGTATACATTCACAAAATAATCCAAATAGATGGAGATGATCACAATGAAATGTTCAACATGCCACGAGAATACTGCAGTTGTTTTTGTAACCAAGATGGTTGACAATAAACCGCATAGAATAGGACTATGTTTACCTTGTGCTAGCAAACAGGGAATTAGCCCAATAGATCAAATGCTACAACAAAGCGGTATGAGTCCTAAAGACTTCGAGAATATAAATAAACAAATGATGCAAATGTTCGAAGATCCAGAGATAAATGAGTCGATAAGTGATTTTATGGAGCAAATGTCTGGTGATGGAAGTGATGATATGGGGATTCTAAATGCCTTTTCAGGTAGCCAACCAACAGATGCAAGCTTTGCAGAAGATAATGATACTGATACCTTAAAAGATGAAACAATACCAGGCAAAGAGGATAAAACAGCGAGTGATAATGCTAAAAACAATCCTTTTGGTAATATCTTTGGAAATAAGACTACCAAGATTAAAGAAAAAGTATCAACTAATAAACGCAAAAACTTAGACGCGTTTGGTATTAACTTATCAGATAAAGCTAAGCTTGGTGAAGTAGATCGTATAATAGGAAGACACCGAGAAATTGATCGAGTTATTCAGATTTTAAATCGAAGACAAAAGAATAATCCTATCTTGATTGGTGAACCCGGAGTTGGTAAAACAGCAATTGCAGAAGGCTTGGCTGTTCGAATTGCCGAAGGCCAAGTACCGGTGAAGTTGCTAGATGCTGAGATATACTTATTAGATTTAACAGCATTAGTTGCAGGAACACAATTTAGAGGTCAGTTTGAAGGTCGTATGAAAGCAATTATCAGTGAAGCTAAATCAAGCGGGAATATAATATTAGTTATTGATGAAGTTCATAATATTGCCGGTGCAGGAGAAGCTGAAAGTGGTGCAATGAATGCGGCGAATATTCTTAAACCAGCATTAGCTCGCGGTGATGTACAAATCATTGGAGCGACGACCACTGAAGAATATCGCAAACATATTGAAAAAGATACGGCACTAGAGAGACGTTTCCAGCCGGTTTTAGTTGATGAACCGACACCTGAAGAATCCATCGAGATTATTAAGGGAATTAAAGACTATTATGAAGATTTTCACAAGGTGCTTATCAGTGACGAAATCATTGAATTAGCCGTAAAAATGAGTGAACGTTATATTCACGAAAGGTTTTTACCGGACAAAGCAATTGATGTCATTGACGAAGCGGGTTCAAGAGCCAATCTTAAGAACATGGGATTAGTTGAACTTGAAGCACTTAAAAATCAATTAGCTAAAGTGATTTCTGACAAAGAAGATGCGGCAGCGATTGATGATTATGAAAATGCAGCTGAATGCCGCATTAAAGAACTTAAAATCACAGATAAAATTAAAGACTTGGAAATCCAGTGTGAAAACGTGCATATAGAAGATGAAGATATTGCATATGTTATTGAAGCATGGACTAAAATTCCTGTGCAAACAATCAGTGAAGACGAAAAAGATAAGTTGATCAATCTTGAAAAAAGGTTACACAAACGAGTGAAAGGGCAAGAAGAGGCAGTTAAGAGCTTGTCAAAAGCTATTCGTCGTAGTCGATCTGGATTTAAGAAGCGATTCAAACCGAGTTCATTTATTTTTGTTGGACCAACAGGTGTTGGTAAAACGGAGTTGACTAAAGCATTAGCAGAAGAATTGTTCGGTAGTGAAGAGGCAATGATTCGCTTTGACATGTCAGAATATATGGAAAAACATACTGTCTCAAAACTTATTGGAGCGCCTCCGGGTTATGTTGGATATGATCAAGCGGGTCAACTTACTGAAAAAGTTCGAAGACGTCCTTATAGCGTAATTCTACTTGATGAAATTGAAAAAGCACATATTGATGTGTTTAATATATTGCTTCAAATACTTGAAGATGGTAGGCTTACAGACAGCCAAGGTCGTAGTGTGAATTTTGAGAACACTGTAATTATTATGACATCAAACGCTGGAACAACTAGTAAATCCAGCACAATTGGATACAATAATGATACAAAAGGTGCAAATGACGATCATATTGATGATGCTCTTAAATCATATTTCAGACCTGAGTTTTTAAACCGAGTCGATGAGATTGTTATTTTCAACCAATTACCTAAAGAAGTGTTGTCAGAAATTGTATCTGTTATGCTTAAAGATGTCATTCAAATGGGTAGAGACAAGAAGATAACCATTAAGGTATCTAAAGAAGTCGAAAACTATCTGGTTGAAATTGGTTATGATGATAAGTATGGTGCAAGACCGTTACGTCGAGCCATTGGTACTTATATAGAAGATGAAATCGCAGAAATGTATATCAAGGGTGAAATAAACGATGGGGATTCAATCTCTGTTGAGCTCGTTTCGGGTAAAGTAGCAATTATTCCGATAGGTTAATTGTTGATTATTTCATAATAAACGTACTTTATTAATTGAATAAAAATTCATTATTGACTATAAATAGAAAAACAGTACACTAAAGTAATTAGTGTACTGTTTTTCTTAGTTTGAAAGTCTAACCAGCTTAATTAGATACTCTGGCAGCTTGATTGATGTGTAAAAATATTCTGCTTCATCATTAGATATATTGTCAACATAGTTTTTAGTATACTTTTTAGCTGGACACACATACCTAAGCATGAAGTCAACTGCCTTATTGTAGGCAATAGCAGCCTTGTGTATCGATTTATAGTGACCAATGGTAACATAACCTTGCAAATGAATTTTAGCTTTATAAATGGTGGAACCATCTTTTATAACTTTTTCAACACCAGTATATGGATTGACAATTTCGATGTTCTCGTATTTCATATTGTATTGATTACTATCAACAAAAATATAATCTTTGCCTTTAGAAGCATAATTACGTATTCCGTATCTTGTTAGTACGTTTAGTTGCATGCCATAATCGTTAACAAATAAGTAATTCCCCCGTTTAAATATTTTGTGCGTGCTATAAAAGAATAAATCATCAACATCAAATTCGATTTCGAGATTTCTATCTACATAGTAGGTGAAAAAGTGTTTTGATAGATAGATAGGTGTCTTAAAGTAGAGACCGTTATCTCTGAAATTCATTAGAATAATCCATTTCTCATAATCCAATGATTGATTCGTATTATTATAATCCTTAAGAGTGAAGCGATTGTTTCGAAGTATTGATGTAGCTAATTCATATCGACTTCTTGCAGTCTCATATTCTTCACTTGAACCTAAACTTATATGTTTATTCTTATATGTGATGGACACCCTATAATAAGTTGTGCCATCTTTTTTATTAGTTTGAAATACACCTGTAGACATAATTGTTATCCTTTTTCGTAAAAATTTAGATACTTAAAACTTATATGTTACACATTATAACATGAAACCAAAAGAACTGCATAACAAGATTACTAGTTTTTTAATTGGTAAAATTCACGTGAATTCAAAATATGACATAATAATGCACTAACATTTAATGATATGCTCGTGCTTTATGTGCAAAACGTACAATTGAAATATGTGAATATTCTGAAAACTCAGTATAACTAACAAAGATTAATGTTCTTTGTTGACGTTGATACCCTACGCTTGTATAATGACCAAGAATTCAAAATTAAATCAACTAAAAAATGAATTTGACAATAATATATAAAATTGTATTATTAACGATAACAATAGGAAAAGGAGAACAATATGAATTTTTTTAAGAGCTTATTTACATTTTTATTCCATAAAGATCATGTCTTAACTAAAAAAATCCACTCTCTTGGAGCTGTTATTGTTACCACTTGTTTAATTAGTATTTTCCTTCTTGGGGTTAACGGATTTGCATCAAGTTCGTATGCTGCCACAAACAAAGAAGAACAAGGACTTATAACTGCCGAAACTGAAAGTGCAGAAATAGAAGATCTTGTAACAGAGGAAGAGGAATTGATTCAACCGTATGAAGTAGTAACTGATACGAAATCAATTCAAGCATATAAAGAGTATTATGCATCTCGTCTGATGGAAGAACAAGTTGTGACAAACACATTGAGTAAATTGGAAAAAGAAAGTGTAGCCTTGTCAACAGCTGTTCAAACAGATGAAGATTCACAATCGGATTTAGTAATTATATCAGCAGAAGATGTTAATGTAATACCAAATAGAGATCCAATTCATTTAACAAATGAAGATTATGAAGTTTTACTTAAAATTGTTGAAGCAGAAGTAGGAACAGAAGATTTATTTACACGAACAATGATTGCAAATGTAATCATTAACCGTATGCAGCATGATTATTATCCGGATACCATTAAAGAAGTTGTATTTCAGAACAATGGCAAGGTTTACCAATTCTCACCAATACTTGATGGTCGATATTTTGATATAAAAGTCACAAGTATGACAAGGGAAGCTGTAGACGACGCACTTGCGGGTTACGATAATAGTAAAGGCGCTTTAGCGTTTGTAAATAGAAGCATTACAAGTGATAAAATAATGGCATGGTTTGATAACAATCTAATATTTGTAACTAAATATGGACCTGTAGAATATTTTACATTCTAGTAAATTCAATGATTAGAGGGTCAAAAGTTAGTTTCGTAAGGTTTCATACAATTTAACCTTTTGACCCCTTAATCATCAATTGAATTATAAATTAAAGTTGTTATATATAGGAGCAATGTATCAGTAAATAAAAGTTTACTGATACATTGCTCCTTTTTGTGCATAATCAGAAAGCTTGTTAGCTGAATTGCACCTTAGCATCTATTGAAATTAGTCTTGAATTCTATCACTATTGTGATATGAAGAATAACGTGTGTGCACGTCATAAAAACATTTGTTTTCGTGAGGGAAATATGGTATACTTTCTCCAAAATGTATTTTAAAGATAAGGCGGTAAATTATGCAGAAATTATTATATAATAGTACGAGAGGTCAAGAAGTCGGTTTAGAGGCCTCTGAAGCGATTGTAAAAGGATTAGCTAAGGATGGTGGACTATTTGTCCCGTCTTTTATTCCAAAGGTGGATTTAGACTTTAATAAGCTTAAGGACATGTCTTACCAAGAAGTTGCATGTTATGTTCTTGGTTTGTTTTTAACGGATTTCACTGAAGATGAGATTAAACATTGTGTATATAGTGCTTATGATGATAAATTTGACGATGCATCAATTGCTCCTATTGTTAAAAAAGATGGCCATTATTATTTAGAATTATTTCATGGTTCAACGATTGCATTTAAAGATATGGCATTATCAATCCTTCCATATTTATTAACAACAGCAGCCAAAAAGCAAGGAATTGAAAATGACATTGTCATATTAACGGCTACGTCCGGTGATACAGGTAAAGCGGCACTTGAAGGATTTTCAGATATCGAAGGAACTCAGATTATTGTTTTTTATCCTAAGTCGGGTGTATCGATGATCCAAGAGAGACAAATGGTTACAAGCACTGGCGCTAACACTCACGTTGTTGGTATAACCGGAAACTTTGATGATGCTCAAACAGGAGTTAAGGAGCTTTTTAATAATAAAGAGTTCAATAAAGAATTAGCTGAAAGGAATTTCCAATTATCAAGTGCTAACTCAATTAACATAGGACGCCTATTACCTCAAATCGTTTATTATGTATATACGTATGCTTATATGGTCAAACATAACGAGATTAATATTGGAGATCCGTTAAATGTTGTTGTTCCTACAGGAAACTTTGGTAATATTCTTGCTGCTTTTTATGCGAAATCATTGGGAACGCCATTGAATAAACTTATTTGTGCCTCAAATGACAACAAAGTTTTATACGACTTTTTTGATACGGGGACATATGATAAACGTCGTGACTTTATTCTGACGATTTCACCAAGTATGGATATTCTTATATCTAGTAATCTTGAAAGGCTTATATATGAAATAGCGGGTGAAAATCCAGATATGGTCAATCATTTTATGGATGATTTGGCAAGTGAAGGCATGTATACGATTACAGCTGATATGAAAAATGAACTGGCAAGCTTTTATCCTGGATTTGCTACAGAAGAAGAAACGTTGAAGGCTATCAAGATAGAATTTGACGCTACAGGTTATATAATTGATCCTCATACAGCTGTTGCAAAAGCAGCTTATGACAGCTATACTAAAGATACAAAAGATGATACGAAATCAGTCATTATATCAACAGCGAGCCCATATAAATTCACGAAGAGTACATTAATAGCGCTAGATGATAAATATGAGTCTATAGATGACTTCACACTTCTTAAAGAGTTGTTAAGTATTTCGGGTATTGATATTCCATTAGCGGTTAAAGATATTGATAAGAAAGAGATTTTACATGATACTGTTTGTGATAAGGAAGAGATGCAAGAGATTGTTATGAATTTTCTTAATAGATAGTCATGTGAGGAGGTAGCAATATGTCTACACAAGAAATTAAAATCAAAGAAATTCCATATAATAAGGTGCTCAAAGATGCTATGGCTCAAATACCTAAGGGTGCATTTCTAACGGTGCAAAAAGATGGTAAGATTAACACAATGACTATTGGATGGGCTACATCAGGAGTTATGTGGGGAAGACCGGTTTTTGTCATAGGTGTTAGACCAAGTCGATATACTTATAGTTTCTTGGATATAGAATCAGAGTTTACAATCAGTGTGCCACTTAGCCAAGGTCTCAAAAAGCAAATTAGTTTTTGTGGAACTAGATCAGGAAGAAAAACTAACAAGTTTGATGAATGTGATATAACACCAGCTCAAAGCCAACTGGTTAATGTTCCGATTATTAAAGAATGTGAACTTCACTTTGAATGTAAGGTAGTAGCTAAACATCAGCTCATTAAAGAACTAATGGATAGCACTATACGAAATAGACACTATCCAGAAGATGATTACCATATGATTTTTTATGGAGAGATTTTAAAATGTTATAAACTTATTTAATATAGTTTTTTTGAGGATGTATTTGTGTGGCATTTAAATGCACAATAACATCATCAACATAATCATAGTCCATTAGTTGGTGTTTAACTTGATTGCCGATTTCATGACCTTTAAAGATTGTTTGACTACCATCGACACTTATTTTGACAATAAGTAAGAAGGTTAATCCAACAGGTTTGCTAGTGATGGTATCTACGTGGTCGATACCATCGATGGACTCGATTTTCGCTACGAGTTCTTCTTTGATAGCCGGGTCAATAGTCGTGTCCATGAGGACATAATAGGCGCTTGAAAATATGCTGAAGCTCGTATATCCAATCCAAATCCCGATAAGAACGCCAACAATTGCATCAACAATAAATAAATTGAAAAATCCAGTGATAATACTCATTAATGTAAATAAAGTGACAAATACATCATTACGATGATCTTCAGCATTTGCTAGGGCAAGAAGGCTGTTATATCGATGTCCAACTTTATTGCAGTACTTAAAGAGACAAAACTTAGTTATTATTGTAAAGAGAGCCACAACAACTAACCACGGCGTATAAAGAAAAACTTCTTTGTTTGATAATGAATCGATTGCACTTTTAATTATATTAAAGGAAACTACTGCTAGTGAAAAACTGATAATCATACTAAATATATATTCGGCTTTTCCATGACCATAAGGATGATCTTTGTCATAAGGCTGTGCTGATATCTTGTTCCCTATTAAAGTCATCAGAGATGCAAAGACATCTCCAGCACTGTTAAATCCATCAGCAATCATTGCTTGACTTCTGCTTGCAAAACCGACGATAAGCTTTAGTGTTAATAATATTATATTAAAGACGATACCTAAGAGTGCAACATTCTTGATTGAATTATTTCTAGATTCCATAATAAGCTCCTTCGTTTGCTGAACATTTCATATAGTATATCACAAATCACCTTTTTGAAACAACAAAATAGACAAATCTTTTATTGATATGATAATTACAAATACCAAGATTGAAAGAATGTAAAGAATTAAAAACAGACTAAGTGTTTATAGTAATAAAGACTCAGTACTATAGTACATTAGAACTGGTTCGAATGAATATTCAAATAATCTTGACATTCATTTTTGATTTAAGGCGTAGAATAGTTGATATATACTTTATTTTCAGATATAATTCAACTACATCAGTGGAAAACAAGGAGATAATTATGAGGTTTGTTCCAGTACAAGGGTTAATGGAAGGTATGACGGTAGGGAAAAGTCTATATGATGTGAATAACAAACTACTGTTAAGTCGAGGTAGTGTTATTTCCCATACTTATGTGGATCGAATTCTATTATTAGGTTATCAAGGTATTTATATTGATGACGAATTATCTAGAGACATTGATGTTAAAGATGTTATTCGTGATGAGCTGAGGATGAAAGCTATTCAATCATTGAAAGATGCTTTTATCTATACAGACACGGAGTCAAAAGGCGGTCAGAAACTAGTTAAACAAAAAATGGATGTTACCAAGATGATGATCACCAACATTGTTGAGGAGATTCTAGAAAATAGAGACACAATGGTAAATCTTATAGACTTGAAATTTTTTGATGATTATACATTTTTTCATTCTGTAAATGTAGCTGTTCTATCAGTATTAGTAGGTGTTGAGTTAGGTCTTTCAAGAGAACAACTGTTTAATTTGGGATTAGCAGCTATACTTCATGATATTGGTAAGATATTCATCGATAAAGATATTCTGAATAAACCAAGTAAGCTGACAACGGATGAATATACAGTCATGAAGAAACATTCTGAATTTGGTTATAATTATTTGAAAGAAACATTTGAAATACCTTCTGCAGCCTATGTTGCTGTATTGCAACACCATGAACAATATGATGGTTTAGGTTATCCGGTAGGTAAAACTAAAGAAGACATATCACTGCTTGGAAGAATTATTTGTGTTGCTGACGTCTACGATGCATTAACTTCGAATAGACCTTATCGAAAACAATTAATTCCGTCGGAAGCTATGGAATATATAATGGCGAATGGTGGCATTATGTTTGACGTGAAATTGACTAAGATTTTTGCTAGAAAGGTAGCACCATTCCCTGTGGGTACATATGTAAGATTAAGTAATGGATTTTTAGGAATTGTTACAGAGAATTTTGAAGAAGCTTGCATGCGTCCAAGAGTTAAGATGATTTTAGATAAAGCAGGGAAACGTATTATGCCAAGAATAGTTGATCTTAAAAATGATCGCTATTTGCGTAATGTTACTATAACAGGAGTTAACGATCTCGTTTAAACTTGCGTTTAATCTTTTGATCCATATGTTATCTTCTGATATACAATGTATTAATGTAGAATAAATATGTAACAGTTATGTAGCCTTTGTCATTCAACGGATAGGTTGAAGATGAATGGCTAAAGATGCTAGAGTTATAATAAATCATTTAATTAAGAAAGGATTGAGGATATGGGTATTATTAGAGTTGCCGCTGAAGCGGTTGCAGGTTCTTTAGGAGATCAGTGGTTAGAGAGAATTGAAGCTTCCAATATAGATGGAAGCACAATTGCAGCATACGGCGTTGTTAGTCGTAAAAATGAAAAAAGAAATAGAAACAGTAAAGGTTCACCTAATGTCATATCAAATGGTTCACTTATACAAGTTCCGGAAAATACATTTATGTTGCTTGTCGATTCCGGAAAAATCATTGCAGCAACGGATGATCCTGGGTTTTATCAAGTAGATAATTCAAGGGCTCCATCCATATTCTTTAAATCTGAAGGAGACAATCCGGTCGCTGGCTATAACAATACGGATAATAATGCGATCGAACGTCCGGGTGGAATTGAGAACGCCCTTAAAGATACGTTTGAACGTTTCAAATTTGGTGGTAGCGCACCTTATGAGCAAAAAGTTGTATTTGTAAATCTGATGGAAATTCCAAGCATTCGTTTTGGAACGCCCAATCCTATTATTTTTGGTGATCGTAAATTAGTTCCAGGTACAATGATTTCGACCGAAATCAAAGCACATGGTACTTATTCAATCAAGGTAGCTGATCCTATCTTATTCTATAGAGAAGTTATGCATAAAACGGGAGATAAAGATTTCAAAAAAGACGATTTAGCTGAACAATATATTGATGAATTTTTAGCAGCGTTTTCTGATGCTATAGCAAGTATGGCATATGAAGATTGTAGCGTTATTGAATTACCTACGCGTCAAAGAGATATTGGTAAATATATGGCAACAACACTTGATGAAGATTGGCTTAAACAACGTGGATTCTACATTCATTCTGTAGCAGTTCGAAATATGACTTACGATGAGCAAACGAAAGAGTTTATTAATAAACATAGAAATGATTCACTGCTGTTGGATCCAAACAGACGTGCAGCTCGCATGACAGGCGGTATTGCATCAGGTATAGAAAATGCAGGCTCAAATGCAAATGGTGCGATGATGGGATTTGCCGGTGTCGGCTTAGGTATGAATGCAGCGGGAGGACAAGGTGGCCTTTCTGACGTTATGAATCCTGCCGGTCAAACTCAAGCGACATCACAAGCAGCATCAAATGCTCCTGCGTGGACATGTTCCTGTGGTGTACAGAATCAAGAAGCAGCAAAATTCTGCAGTCAGTGCGGGAATCAAAAACCAAGTCCAAAATCCGTTCATGCAGAAGGATGGGATTGCTCATGTGGAACTAACAATACGGGTGGTTTCTGTAGCCATTGCGGTGCTAAAAAGCCTGAAGCAGGAACTTGGAAATGCACGTGTGGCAATACGAACACAGGTGGTTTTTGTAGTAGCTGTGGGACGAAGAAACCGGAAAGCAAAACTAAGGCGGAATTCAAATGTAATAACTGTGGTTGGACACCTGAAGATCCTTCAAATCCACCTAAGTTTTGTCCAAGTTGTGGTGACGTATTTGATCTTACAGATCGTTTGTAGGTGATAGAATGTCAAATATAAAGGAATATGATTGTCCTAATTGTGGTGGATCTTTAACCTTTGATCCACCATCGGAGGGATGGAAATGTGGTTATTGCTTTTCGGCATTTAATAAAGAAGAAATCGACAAAATTTACGGTACGACTGAAAGTGAACAATTAGATGAAGAAGCGCTTGAATTAGATACTTATCATTGTGATAGCTGTGGTGCAGAACTTATAGCTGATGATACGACAAGTGCAACCTTTTGTCTCTATTGTAAAAGTCCTACAGTTATTAAACAAAGATTTAAAGGCAGTTTTCAACCTAAATATGCGATACCGTTTAAACTAACGAAGGAACAATCTGTTGATATTTATAAAAAGTGGATCAATAAAAAGCTATTTGCACCAACTTCATTTAAGCTTGACGATGAGATCGACAAACTAACAGGCATATATGCACCTTTTTGGCTGTTTGATTGTGATGCACATGGTGCAACGACCGGTAGTGGGACAATAGTCACGTCGTGGCGAAGCGGTAAGTATCAATATACAAAAACCAAACACTATCATGTTGAACGTGAAGGTAATGTTCGCTACGAGAAAATTCCTGTAGATGCCTCTACAAAACTGGATGATAAATTCATGACGATGTTGGAACCTTATGACTATAAGGAAATCAAGGATTTTTCTATGGCTTATCTAACAGGTTTTATGGCTGAAAAATATGATGTGGAGTCAACTGAAAGTGAAAAAGTAATGAAAGAACGAGCTGAGGAATTTGTCAGTAAACGATTACGTGAAACGATAAATGGGTATTCAACATATGTTGCATCATCTAATTCAGCTCAATTGCATGACGTTCTTAACAATTATGCATTAATGCCCATATACTTATTGGTGAATCAGTATAAAGATGAAAAGCATATGTTTTTGATTAACGGCCAAACAGGTAAAGTTGTTGGAGAAACACCCATTGATCATACAAGACAAGCTATATTTTTTGGTGTCGTTAGTGCCTGTGTATGGGTGATAACTGTGTTAGGAGGTGCTATCTTTGGTTAAAAGAGTAAGTGCATTACTGTTATTATTTGTGTTTATGGGATTACAAGGAATTAGCGTTGTAGCCGATACAGATAACGTCATTGATCAACCCGGATTTTTAAATGAATCAGAAGAATTAGAGCTGCAAGGTATTATCGGGGACATAGAAGATGAGTATAATATGGAACCTGTTATTGTTATTGTCAATGCAACGGAGGGTAAATCCTCAATGGAGTTTGCTGATGATTATTTTGATTATAATGGTTATGGTTCAGGAGAAGAGTATAATGGAATTCTACTTCTTATTAACATGGAAGCTAGGGAACTATGGATATCAACAACCGGCAAGACTATAATCTCTAAATATAATTTGCTGACACAGACAATGGTTGATCGAATAACACCGCATTTAACAAATGGGGACTATTACGAAGCGTGTCAAGAGTATTTAACATTAGTTGGTAACGTTGAATCTTCAGGGAAGTTGGATCCCTTTGGCAAACGTATACTAAGTATGATGAAATCTCCAATACCATACATTGTTTCATTGGTTATTGCACTCATTGCGACAGGAATTATAACTTTTTCAAGTAAGGGTAAGGTAACAACAACAAGCAGAACATATGAATCAGCAAATAGCTTTAAGTTAACAAATCAATTGGATCGATTTGAAAGAGAATTTATTACAAAGCGTAAAATCGAAACTAAAAGCGGCGGTGGCGGTGGAAGTCACACGGGTAGCAGTGGAAGATCCCATGGAGGTAGTGGCGGAGGTTTTTAATCATATTCTAATCTTTAACTAAAGAGTATAAAAGAAAGTTAAGATACACTGTAGTATATCGGTTGAGATTGAATACTACAATCTTTAGATGAAGGAGGTGCCGCCATGATTATTACAGAGAAAATGATACGAGAACTTCAAAGAAGAGTGGATATATCCTATGAAGAAGCAGAAAAATTCCTAAGACGAGCAGGTGGAAATATTGATATAGCCGAATCTTATGTTATTAAAAAGGCGAACTCCCTAGGAAATCGTCTTTTTCGTGAATTTGAAAGGATTATTAACGCAACTCTTGTCTATAGAATTCGTGTATATAAAGGTGAAGACCAATTACTAAATGTTCCGATCTTAATATTTCTTATCATAATATTTCTTATCGGTGTTGATAAATCATTATTACTTAGTGTTGTATTTGTAATTCTTGCATTAATCGCTGATTGTAACCTGCAGATTATTAAAATTGAAGGGAAACATGATTTTAGATTTTATAACACAGTTAAAAAGGACGATATTGATAAAGAAAAAGCTAGTAAAAACAAAGAATCTGATGACCTGAATAATATGGATATAGATAACAAAGAAATGAATAACAAAGAAATGAATAACAAAGAAATGAATATAAAAGACATACCTAATAAAGAGAACAGTGATAAGAAAGATGGAATGGAAGCATCTACGGTAAATGATATGGGTATGAATGAAACTTCAACAATAGAAAATTCCTTAAGTGGTGATGATACTGAAACCAAAGTTGGAAGCAGTATATCTGATGAGTTTAGGGATAATGAGAATCAACACAAAAACCACCGATTAGAAGGTGCTATGACTGAAGAAATCGAGAAGACTATAGATGATGAATTGAAAAGTGATTATTTAGATGAACGCGACGAAGAAGATGATGATTACTATGAAGTAACCATAGACAAATAGGGATGTGAAGGAGGTTCATCATGAGTAATAAACTTCTTATTATTGAAGACGAAAAAAGAATTTCAAGGTTTTTGGAGCTGGAATTGAAACATGAGGGATATGAAATTTTAGCTGCTTATGATGGTCGCAGTGGCTTAGCTCTTGCACTTAATGAAAATCCAGATTTAATCATTTTAGATTTGATGTTGCCGGTTATGAGTGGAATTGAAGTTTGTCGTCGAATTCGACAAGCTAAAAATCTTGTTCCCATCATCATGTTAACTGCTAAGGATGATGTCATGGACAAAGTGATGGGTTTAGACATGGGAGCAGATGATTATATGACAAAACCTTTTGCAATTGAAGAATTGCTTGCTAGGATACGCGTTGCAATAAAGCGTAAAAAAGACTCAGCAGTTGAAGCACCAAAGTTTTTAGAGTATGAGAACCTTAAAGTAAATGATCAAAAAAGACAGGTTACATATAATGATGATATAATTGAACTGACTAAAAAGGAATATGAATTGCTTAAATACCTCTTACAGAATAAGAATATCGCTTTAGATCGAGAGAAAATACTTGAAAAAGTATGGGGGTATGATTATTTTGGTGATACAAATGTTATTGATGTCTACATTAGATATTTGCGTTCGAAGATAGATCAAAAATATGATGTGGAGATGATAAAAACAGTAAGAGGAGTTGGTTACATCATTTATGATTAAAAAAATATTTTTAAGCATTTTTATGTTACCGGTTCGTTGGATAAAAGGCATTAGAGATTTTGTGATTCACATATTTAAAAGTGTACATCTTTCAATGAGAAGAAAGATTACCTTTGATTATTTGGCAATTTATATTGTTGTAAGTCTCATTTCACTTATTGCAGTACCTCTCGTTTTTTTATCCTTTGAAATAGCTAATGAAGCGGATTCAATCAATACAACGTTTAATCAACTATTTGTTGCGCATAAAAATGAAACGTATACAGATGCTGAATTGGAGTTTAAGGTAAATCAACTTTCAGATAGTCAAAATGTGTCATATCAAGTATTGTTGTACAAAGATAATATTAAAAAAGAACCTGAATATTTAGCTAGTACGGATAAATTTATGGAATTAGATTATCCGCGCCAAGTATTCGATAGCATTAACACAATGATCAAGAACCAACTGATAGCCAAAAAGATTGGATCCGTTGGATTATATGATAAAGATAACAATCTAAGTATTTATGTAGTTCGAGGATTTTATCCAATTGATTTATTCAAATCAGAAATTGTCTCCTTAGCAGTTATAATGTTAGTTTTTTATAGTGTGGGATTGTTGTTTATGTCTATGATTGGTGGTGCTCGAGTTAAAAAGGTACTTAATCCAATTTTTTATATGACGAAGACAGCGGAACAAATCTCAATAAGTAATATGGATATGCGTCTTGATGTTGAAACAACTAAATATGAACTCAAAGACTTAGCCATTACACTTAATGAAATGATTGATCGCTTAGATAAAGATTACGGTAAACAGAAACGGTTTGTTTCTGATGTTTCGCATGAACTTCGAACACCCATCAGCATTATAAACGGATATGCGTCCATGTTGGAACGTTGGGGTAAAAAAGACGAAGAAATCCTAGATGAATCTATCAAAGCAATTCGAGCTGAATCTATTAATATGCAGCATTTAGTTGAGAATCTGCTGACATTGGTGAGATCGGATAACCAAACCCTCAAATATGAGCCGGTAGCTTTTGATATCGGTAAATTGATTTGTGAAGTAGTCAAAGAATTTAATATGGTAAATATTAAAAACCAGTATATAACTTGTGATGCAAGAGAGAATATAATTGTTCAACTTGATGAAGCTAAAATCAAACAGACACTTAGAATCTTCATCGACAATGCTGTTAAATATACGCCATCAAATGGTGGTGTTCAAGTTAAGTGTTATCCATTGAATGATCTAATATATATTCATATAAAAGATACAGGAATAGGAATCTCTAAGCAAGATTTACCTTTCTTGTTTGAGAGGTTTTATCGATCGGATGAATCCAGAACGAAACAAACAGGTGGCCATGGCTTAGGCCTTTCGATTGCAAAAGTTATGATTATCGGTCATAAAGGTAAGATAAAAGTCAAAAGCCGTATTGGCAAAGGTAGTGAATTTATCATTACATTACCCAACAGAATTGAAGGGACATCAGCAAGTTAATCTTTTTGAAAATCGCATGGAGGTTCATATGAAATTAGTTTTACTTGATACGGATACGTTAGGTTATGACCTGGATTTTAAGGTCTTTGAGCGATATGGAAAAGTTGAATGCTATGCTTATTCATCACCTGAAGAAGTTGTTGAACGTAGTAAGGATGCAACAATCTGTATCTCTAATAAAGTACAGTATACCAAAGAAATCATTGATGAGTTACCTAAGCTGAAGCTAATATGTTTAACCTCTACAGGTACAAACACGGCGGATCTTGGTTACTGTCATGAAAAAGGCATCAATGTATGTAATGTAGTTAATTATTCAACGGAGAGCGTCGTACAACTAACGTTTTCGATGATCTTCTATTTATTGGCACCACTGAAGTTCTATGATGATTACACTAAAAACGGAAGTTATGTTAACGATGTTAATTTCAGTCATTATACACATACGTGGTCAGAATTATCGAATAAAACCATTGGTATAGTAGGCCTTGGGACCATAGGTAAAAGAGTGGCAGATGTTGCTCGTGCCTTTGGAGCTAAGGTCATTTATTACTCAACAAGTGGAAAGAATAAAAACGATGATTACGATCAAGTTGATTTTGAATCATTACTATCTCGTTCAGATATTATTTCAATCCATGCACCATTAACAAAAGAAAGTAATAATTTGTTCAATATAAATGTCATGAAGAAAATGAAGAAATCAAGTATACTCGTTAATATGGGGAGAGGTCCAATCGTTAATGAAGAAGATTTAATAGTCGCCCTTAATGAAGGTTATATCAGTAGGGCCGGTTTAGATGTATTAGCAAAAGAACCAATGACTGAAAACCATCCATTAAGCAAGTTGCATGATAAGGATAAGTTGTATATTACACCTCACGTCGGATGGGCTAGCGTTGAAGCAAGAAATCGAATGATTGATGAGGTGTTGCGTAATATAAGTAGTTTCGTTGAAGGGGATAGACGAAATGTAGTGAATTGAAATCTGTAGTGAATTGAACTTGTAGTGGATTATAAAATATAGTGGATTAGAATCAACTTTATTTAATAATAATATATTTAGACATGATAATACCCTATAAGGTGAACACAGAAAAAGATGTTGTGTTCACTTTATAGGGTTAAGTTTACTTCATAATTATATTCTTTAGTTACATAGAATTATCTTCTTTAGTCACATAGAATTATATTCTTTAGTCACTTAAACGAAAAGTGATTAACTTTCACAAAACTTATCAATACCAGTTTTTATAATTGCAAGTGATTCTTTAAAGAAATCAGGTTGATGTGAATCAATATCGACTATCTTTAAGACATCGTGAATGGAATTACAACCTGTAGCCAATAATAAGTCGTTGTACTTAGGTACGAAGGAAGCTGCATCTTTTTGATAAAGAGCATATAAACCTTTTGCAAAAAGCAATCCAAATGCATACGGGAAGTTATAGAAGTTACGTTCAGCGTAGTAGTAGTGTGGTTTACACATCCACATATATGGGTGAAGTGTAGTCGGATCAAGACTATCTCCATATGCTTTTTTTTGCGCATTTGTCATAGCTTCTTTCAATTCGTCTACGGATAATGAAGCTGACTTACGTTTTTCGAAAAGTTCAGTTTCGAATAAATAACGGCTATAGATATCAACGATCACCTGAGTTGCACCTAATAATTCGTTTTCAAGAATAACCATTGCCTCTTCTTTTGTAGCATCTTTAAGAGCAGCATTAAATACAATTGTTTCGCAAAAGATAGATGCTGTTTCAGCAAGTGGCATAGGATAATCCGAGTTAGTTGCAAGCGTGTTTTTAAGACACTCACCATGGTAACCGTGTCCTAGTTCATGAGCTAGGGTAGTCATGTCGTTAAAGCTTCCGGTGAAGTTACTCATAACACGACTTTCTTTGATTCCGTGTAAGTTGGCACAAAAAGCGCCAGCAACTTTTCCTTCTCTTGGAAATGGATCTATCCAATCAGTATCAAATGCATGTGTCGCAAAGTCACCTAACTGATCACTAAATGAAGTGAATTGTTTAATAACAAAATCTCTTGCCTCGTCGTATTCATAACGCATTTCGACATCACCAACAGGTGCGAATAAATCATACCAAGGTAAACCATTTTTATGTCCTAACAACTCAGCTTTTTTGGATATGTATTTTCTGAAAGATGGAAGATATTCTTCTATTGCACTTATCATAGCATCTAACGTTTCATTATCCATTCTAGATGTTTCGAGAGTCATGGCAATTGGAGAAGTATAACCACGTTTTTTTGCAACGGTAATAACTTCACCTTTAATTGCATTAAGACATGCAGCTGATTCTTTATCTTTTTTCTCGTATGCTTTAAGTTCTGCTTCAAAAGCAGCTTTTCTAACACTCGCATCAGCTTCATAAGCTTTGGAACGAAGTACGGTAAGCGTTTGTTCAACACCTTCAAATTCACCTGTTAAAGTAGAAACAATTGAATCTTGCAATTTAACCCACGCTTGAGAACCCGTTGTTTTCATTTCTGCTAGTAAGAGTTCTTCTTCACTGCTTAATAGATGGGATGCGGCTTTTTTATTAGAAACTAAGTGATATCTATAATCTTCTAAGCCATCAGCTTTCTTAATAAATCCATCCAAATCATCAACATCTTTAAGCAAAGCGATTACTTTTGATTCAATCAAGGAGACTTTTGATAAATGGCCTTCGATTTTTTCGACAAGTTTAGCTGCTTTCATATTATTTGTGTCCACTTGATAGGTGAGCGCTGCATATGAATATATATTACTAACCATATCTGCGAAATCATCAGATTTTCTTAAAAATTCCAATAGCTTTTGTGGAGCATCTTCGTTGCTGACCTTTATGGAGTCAATTAAAGTCATTGCTTCATCAATACCAGATATGAATGCCTCTAAATCAGAAGCTAGTTCTGCTGAGTCAAAGCTAGTATACAAGACGTCTAAATTCCAACGTTTATCCATTTTAATACCTCTTTCCTTTAATAGATGACTAAGGTGTCAAAAGGTTACGAAACCACCTTTCGATCCTCTAATCATAGTTTATATATATATAACATTATTAAACTATAACATATATTTATCTAATATTGAAGTATTGATTTAAACTACATAATGATGTCAAAAGTGTTGATTCAAACTACATAACAATGTCAGAAGCAGGCATTGCAACGAAATAACCTTGAGCAAAACCAATACCCATTTTTTTGATTTTATAAAAAATACTTTCATCAGTTACATATTCCGCAACTGTTGATATACCCATTTTATTGGCAAAAGAAACGATTGTTTCAGCAACTAATTCGGCGGAAGGATCATGTTGCATTTGCTGAATAATTGTTCCGTCAATTTTAATCGAATCTACCTTCAGCTTAAAGAGATAGTGGAAATTACTAAAACCTGTCCCAAAATCATCGATAGCGATTTGAGCACCAAATCTTTTGACTTCTGAAATAAACGAAATCATTGAATCATAATTTTCAATACTTTCAGATTCGACTATTTCAAATATAACATTTTCAGGTCTTGAAAAATCATTAAGATGCTGGTAAATATAGCTGCGAGTTCTTGTATTATTAATATCATCCGCAGATAAGTTTATTGAGAACTTAAAAGGTTTATCCTCAAAGTAGTCAAATGATTTTTGTATGATAAGTTTTGTTAATTTATCATACAAACCAGCTTTTTTAGCTATGGGTAAGAACTGCATAGGAGAAACGACATTACCATCTTCATCAATTATACGCATAAGAACCTCAAAACGATCGATTTTCTCGAGTTCGTTATTGTAAATGGGTTGGTAAAAGGGAACAATTCGATTTTCATCTATAGCATTTCGTATTTTACTAGACCAGGTGAGGTTAGAAATGATAGAATCTTCGATTTTTAAATGTTCATTATAGATGAGGTATGAAATTTTCTCGGATTTTGCGTGTTGTAAAGTCATACTCGTGTTCTCATATAAAGCTAATTGCATATTGGATATTGCCATTGTTGTATTGATGTAGATTTGCTGATGATCACTGACAAAACAGTTGTGATGGATTCTTGTCTGAAGAATACTCATACGATTAGCAAATGATTTGAAACTTGTATCATAACTTGAAACAGCAAAAACATCGGAATGAATACGATAAGTAGTGAAATTATTGGTATCATTATAATTAACAATTAAGGAAGCCAATTCCTTTAAGACTTTGTTTCCAATGGTAGCACCATAGAAATTGTTGATATTGATAAAGGCACTAATATCAATAAGTGCAATGCAATAAATATCATCTTCTGTCAGGTCCTCAGTCAAACGATTCATATTTGGAAGTTTTGTTAAATGATCGGTATAATAGTGATCTATCAATTCATCTGTTTTTTCGATGACAAGTTTTTCGAGAGTATTATTAAGTGAGTTAAGCTCTTTACTTGTGTTTTCGACTAATTTGAGAAGTACTGAGTGCTCTGTTTCCATTGAAGTTAGCTTTGATGATGAAGAATGGTCCTCAGTGGGGAATTTTTTGATGAATGAATTCTTTGACGAAGTCATTGTGTAGACGGTTGTAGTTTCTGATGAGATGTAACAATTATCATGATCTTCAATAAATTCATAATCAGTAAGCAATCCAAATATAGGAAGGGAAAGTTGTTGGTTATCCAAATGTTCAATCATATCTAGTGTGCGTTTTCTTGAAGAGAAAAGAATAAGATATTCACAAGGAATCGTTGGTAAATAATCTTGAATTATTTTCATTTCAGATAGAAAATAATTAATATCTCCATAACCTAAAGTAATCCGATCACCTGTACTAATAACAACTTTTGAGAACATACAATTTGTTTTAGAGCACAGGGTGACAGGGGATGGCAAATGTATGGAATCTTTTTGTACAATAAGTGGAAATTTATATCCAAATAAGTCAGGATTTTCTTGAATGTTTGTACCTAAATAATTTTCGTAGAATAACTTTGCTGGAATATTATCAATAGTGTCAATTTGTTGACCTTTTGCTTGAGTGATAATATGCTCACGTCCAATTGGAATAATGCTAGTTGTGTTAAATTGCTGAGCTTCAATAGATTTTCCATAAAAAACCAAACCTATATAACCTTGTTTGTAAAAATTATTGTCATAAAAAAGTACGCTGTCTTGGCAAAGAATACCACCGCTAATAATTGTACTTGGCAAGATATCTTTGATAGTATCAATCAGAACTTGGTTTTGTATGGGTGATAAGGTTGATAAAATTTGAAAGTAGGAAGAAGTATTAGGTTGGTTATACAATGGCTTTGGTATCGCTAATTCACTAAACTCGCAATGAGTTTGAAATATAACATCACAGAATACGTCATCAATTGCAGTAACCACTACAAGGGTTGCATTGTCTAATATGTCGCCATTATATATGATTTCAAGGCTTTTAGCACCCACTATAATGGGTGCTGTGGTGAGCTTATTAAATAGATTAGAAATGTCTGAAACAGTCTCTAAATCATTTGTTGTATATATCTGAATAAGAAATTTAGATTTCTTAATATTATAAATAGAATCTAGAAAAGATATTAGTCCCTTAATATCTTGAAAAAGATGTTGTTGAGTATACATTATGAATGCCTTCTTTCTCGTTTAAGTATAATTCCCCAAAAATCCAGTCTATGCGTTATATTTGTTTGCATAGTACGTTGTATCATGATGTAAATTTTGTTATACTAGGAGCACATTGTTTATATTATAGTATGTTTAGAACATAAATACAATTGAATAAGGATAAACAATGAAATTTGCAAAAACATAAATATACTAATATTATAATTGGAGGTTATTATGGCTTGGTGTCCAGAGTGTAAAGAAGAATATGAAGATGATGTGGAAATGTGTGGAGAATGTAAAGTTCCTTTAGTTTCCAGTCTTAAGGAAGTTTCAGCTGAGCGAATGCTACTTGCAGTTAATACATTGGAAGAAGCAGAAAAGGGACTTGAATATCTTGATTATTCTTCTATAAAAACAGCTGCAATGAAAGAAGCGAAAAATGATCAAGATGAACCTGTTTTTGTAATTTATGTAAATGAAAAAGAATTGGACAATGCTTCAAAAATAATGAAAGCATATGTTATGGCTGAGAAAGAAGAACCAAATCTTGAAGATTATTATTTTGATGAATATACAACAATTGACGTTGAAGGTGAAGCAGAACTTGCTGATATAAAGAGTAGTTATGTAGCCTTTATCGGATTAGGCGGTATTATGGCTGTTGTAGGTATTCTTAATGTTCTAGGTCTTATGAGCTTTTTAAGTGGCAACCTTCCAATTGTCTTTTCGGTTGTCGGAATTGTATTTGCCCTCATTGGGATTTATACAAAAGCGTCAATGGAAGCGAAAGCGAACAATTTCAATAAAACAAAAGAATCATTTGATTCATTATATACTTGGTATATTAATAAGTATCCGATAGACAAATTTTACAAGAGACATGAAATTGATGTTACAGGTTTAGATGAAGGAGCTAAGTATTTTGCTCTTATGGACTTGATTGTCAAAGAATGTGAAACAAATGATATGACGGACAAAGTCGAAATGATAAATACTGTTGCTGAAAAGGTTTTTAATCAGCTGTAATTAGTTCAATAAATGCTTCTGATGATTTTGACAAAGGAGTTTTAGCTTGGGTAACAATACCAAGCTTTCTTTTTTGCAATTTTTGATGAGTTTCCACTATAAAAAGCTGTTCACTTTTCAGATAAACATAATCAGGTATAAAGGTAATACCAAGACCAATACTCGCCATATCAACAAGTAAATCAATACTACCAAGTTCAATAGCCGGTTTTAATGTTAAATTGAGATTACTAAAAGTATCTTGCAGAAAACGCGTTGTTGAACTTTGCTTATCAAGTAATAGAATAGGGTAATGAACTAATTCACTAAAATCAATTTTCCTATGATTAAGTTCATCATAAATGGTGGGAGCAATGATCACATCTTGAAAACTTACTGTTTCTATGACGTTAAAAGTAGAATCAAGTTCGTTGTTTGGGAGATTTGTTACAATAAGATCTACCAAGTTTTTCTTGAGTAAACTAACACATTCAATTGAAGTTCGATTGGTGATAAGCAGTTCAATATTTGGATAAAGAATATGAAAATCCTTCAGAAAATCAATCAAATAGTATTTACAAATGGTATCACTCACACCGATATGGAGACGACCTCGTTCCAAAGTATCAAATTCACCTAATTGCTTTTCACCTTGCAAAATTGATATTACAGCGGGTTCAACATGATGAAAAAGTGTTTCTCCTTTAATGGTAAGGGATACTTTTTTAGTTGTACGAGTAAATAACTTTGAATCTAATTCTCTCTCCAAAGTTGAAATGCTTTGACTGATAGCTGATTGTGAGACGAATAATTTTTTGGCGGCTCCAGAAAAACTTAATTCTTTAGCGACAGTATAGAAAACTTTATATAGTTCGAAATTAATATTCATAGGAGTATCCTTTCAATTTATAATAGAAATTGCATAATATTATATAGAAATAGCATAATATTATTAAGAAAATCATGATTATAATCCGATATGTCAGCTCTGATTTTATTAATAAGCATGACTAATCAATAAGATAAGTATTATTAATTTTACTTCTCAATAATAGCATGTTAAATTATTATTGTAAATAACAATAAAAGAACGCACACTTTATAAAAAGTTGGTTAGACTAGATGTTTCTGTATAATTGGATTTAGACAATTGTTTATAAGGAAAAAAATAGATGAATAATAACTAATTGGAGGTCATATGACTATTAAACGTATTTTTGTAGAGAAAAAAGAAGGTTTTAACGTTGAAGGGCATGGATTATTAAAAGATTTACAGGACCATTTAAATCTTAATAATCTGAAAGGTTTAAGAATATTGCATCGATATGATACAGACCATATTGAAGACAAAACGTACTCAGAAGCTATTCATACTATCTATTCGGAACCACCTGTAGATATTACATATGAAGAGGAATTTCCTAAATCAGAGAGTGATATCGTTTTTGGAGTTGAATATTTACCAGGTCAATATGATCAACGAGCTGATTCGTTAACTCAATGTATTCAATTGGTAAATAGTCAAGCTGAACCAATAGTAAATGTTGCAAAGATGTTTGTATTATCAGGAAATTTAAGTGAAGCTGATATCAATAAAGTGAAAAAGTACTGCATTAATCCGGTTGATTCAAGAGAAGCAATGTTGGAAAAGCCAACAACTCTAGAACTTGACCTAGATGTTCCAAGTGAAGTAGAAACTGTTGAAGGTTTTATTGATTTAGATAAAGAGGAAGTTAATTCGTTATGGTCAAACCTTGGTCTTGCTATGACTGACCGTGATTTATTACATACACAAGAGTATTTTAAGACTGTTGAAAAAAGAGATCCTACGATTACTGAGATACGTGCACTTGATACGTATTGGTCGGATCACTGTCGTCATACTACATTCTTAACTGAACTTGAGAATATAACATTTGAAGAATCAAAAATGAATGAACCTGTTGTAGCTGCATTTGAACAATATTCGAATGACAGAGAACTCGTTTATGGAGAACGAATTTCACAAAAACCAGTTTGTTTAATGGATATTGCATTAATGGCAATGAAAAAAATGCGTAAAACGGGTCATCTAGATGATTTGGAAATATCAGAAGAAATTAATGCTTGTAGTATTATCGTTCCAGTTGATATTAATGGTGTCGATGAAGAGTGGTTAGTCATGTTTAAGAATGAAACGCATAATCATCCCACAGAAATCGAACCTTTTGGTGGTGCAGCAACTTGTCTTGGTGGAGCAATACGTGATCCGCTATCAGGTCGTTCATATGTATATCAAGCAATGCGCGTTACGGGTGCGGCTGATCCAAGGCTTCCAATTAGTGAAACAATGGAAGGAAAGCTGCCTCAGCGCAAAATAGTTACGGATAGTGCATCAGGGTATAGTTCATATGGTAACCAAATAGGACTTGCTACAGGGCTTGTCAAAGAAATTTATCATCCTAATTACGTTGCAAAACGTTTGGAAATAGGAGCTGTCATTGCTGCCGCTCCTAGAGAAAATGTGCTAAGAGAAACTTCAGATGCTGGAGATTATATAATTTTACTTGGTGGACGTACCGGTCGTGATGGCTGCGGTGGTGCTACAGGTTCTTCTAAAGAACATACACTGGATTCGATTCACACTTGTGGAGCTGAAGTTCAAAAAGGGAATGCGCCAACGGAGCGTAAGATTCAAAGATTATTCAGAAACAAAAAAGTGAGCCAAATGATTAAAAAGTGCAATGATTTTGGTGCGGGTGGTATTTCAGTTGCAATCGGAGAACTTGCTGATGGACTTATTGTTAACCTTGATCTAGTTCCCAAAAAGTATGATGGTTTAGACGGTACTGAACTCAGTATTTCAGAATCACAAGAAAGAATGGCTGTTGTGATTGATCCTAAAGACGTTGACAAATTCATTCAATTAGTGGAAGCTGAAAACTTAGAAGCAGTTCACGTAGCAACGGTTACAGAAGAAAAACGTTTTATTATGAATTGGAACGGTAAATCAATCGTAAATATCCGTAGAGACTTTCTGGACACTAATGGTGCAACAGTTGAAATGGATGCACATATTCTTGCGCCAAAAGAGGTAAGTTATTTTCAAGAAGAAGCGGATCTAGTTAATGAAATGGCTAAAGACAATAAATATGTAGAGTTATTCAAACGCTCATTGGAAGATCTAAACAGCTGCTCTCAAAGAGGCCTGGTTGAAAGGTTTGACTCTTCCATTGGAGCTGGCTCTGTATTTATGCCGTTTGGTGGTCATACTCAGAATACGCCAATGGATACAATGGTGGCGAAAATCCCTGTACTTACCGGTGAAACGAATACAGGAACGGTCATGAGTCATGGATACAATCCATATTTGGCTAGTTGGAGTCCATACCATGGTTCAGTCTATGCAGTGGTTGAATCAATTGCTAAAGTGGTTGCTACCGGTGGTAGATATGATTCAATCAGATTTACGTTCCAAGAGTACTTCAAACGATTAGGCAAAGATAAGTCGAGATGGGGTGAGCCACTAGCTGCTATGCTAGGAGCCTATTACATACAAGACATACTTAATCTTCCGTCAATTGGCGGTAAAGATTCGATGAGTGGCACATTCCATGATATTGATGTGCCGCCTACATTGGTATCTTTTGCGGTCAATGTTGTTGATGTTACAAAAACTATATCAAATGAATTTAAACAAATCGGAAGTGATGTTGTTGTCATTCAATTGCCGATGAATGAACAATCATTGCCTGATATTGAAGCATTAAAAACCAACTATACATGGATTCATGAACAAATCCAAGCGGGTACTATTCTAAGTTCGATGAGTGTTCCTCAATTTGGATTAGCTGAAGCAATATCTAAAATGAGCTTTGGTAACAAAGTTGGTTTTGATTTTGAAGAGCTTACTCCGGTTGAAGTTTTTGCATCATCTTATGGATCAATTGTATTGGAGCTTAAAAATGCAATGACAGAATATGAATTACCAAAAACTGCGACCTTAATAGGAAGAACAACAATAGATCATGCGATTAAATATAAAGATGCTGTTATTGATTTAGGCTTGGCGCTTAATTGGTGGGAAGAGCCACTTGAAGATATTTTCCCAACGAAAACAGTTGAAAAAGGGAATACAATAGATAAGTTGTTTACAACAAATAAAATTTATACTACATCCGCCAAAATTGCAAAACCTTCCGTATTTGTTCCGGTATTTCCTGGTACTAACTGTGAATATGACACACGTTTAGCCTTTGAAAAAGCTGGTGCGAATGTGAATGAAGTTGTATTTAGAAATCTAACTCCAGCAATGGTAGAACAATCCGTAAGAGATATGGTTGAAAGCATCAAAAAGTCCCAAATGATTGTGATTCCAGGTGGTTTTAGTGCAGGAGATGAGCCTGATGGTTCAGGTAAATTTATTGCTACTGTCTTTAGAAATCCGGCAGTAACAGAAGCGGTGATGGAACTTTTAAACTCACGTGATGGATTGATGTTAGGAATCTGTAATGGTTTCCAAGCACTTATAAAACTCGGGTTAGTGCCATATGGTGAAATCAAGAACTTGAGCGATGAAGATCCAACACTTACATATAACAGAATTGGTCGCCATATTTCAAGGATGGCAACGACGAAAGTCATGTCAAACAACTCACCATGGCTAACCGGGGTCACTCCAGGTGATATCCACAAAATTCCGGTATCTCATGGAGAGGGACGTTTTGTAGCAAGTGAAACCATGATCAAAGACCTGTTTGACAAGGGTCAAGTTGTAACAACTTACGTCGATGAAAACGGAAAACCATCACTAGATGTTACCAATAATCCAAATGGATCAATGTATGCAATTGAAGGTCTTATGAGCGCCAATGGGCGAGTGCTCGGTAAGATGGGCCATTCAGAACGTATAGGACAAAGTGTTGCTAAGAACATCTATGGTAATCAAGATCAACAATTATTCAACTCAGGTGTTAAGTACTTTAAATAATCTTGTCAAGAGTAGAACTCTACTCGAACAAAAAGGAGTAAGCCATGTGTGCGGCTTGCTCCTTTTTGTGTGCTTAATAATTCGAGATATGACTAAATTGCTTTTTTCAAGAATAACATGTTTCATTTGATTGCTTTATGGTTTTAATATATAATATTGTGGTACACAAATGTTGTAAGATAAATATATCTTTGGAAGAGGGCCATATGAATTTGAGGTTAACATCAAACGGACTGAAATGGATAGCTATTATAACAATGATCATTGATCATGTAGGAGCTATTCTATTTCCTTATTATATCTATCCCGATATGATAGTTTTAAGAATTATTGGACGTTTAGCATTTCCGATTTTTGCGTTTTTAATTGTAGAAGGTTATCGTCATACGAAGGATGTTAAAAAGTATGCGATTCGATTATTAGTTTTTGCATTTATATCAGAAATACCTTTTGACTTAGGATTTTATGGGAAAACCTTTG
>Ga0314774_1000342_pt1 | contig 39870 bp, 38 predicted proteins | sample MetaGCBIA2018_FD_204515 | JGI IMG/M metagenome (GOLD analysis project Ga0314774, IMG submission 204515) | Cryopeg brine microbial communities from Beaufort Sea near Barrow, Alaska, United States - CBIA 2018 | ecosystem: Environmental > Aquatic > Marine > Coastal | place: USA: Alaska | collected... | reverse complement strand
TTGGTAGTTTTGTAAAAGTTGTTGTTTTTGTGGTAAAGAATTATAACATTTGTGGGATTTAAAAAGGCTTTTTAAAATTTAATATAGCTTAAATTGTGGGTTGTTTTTGGTAATCTGCAAGTGGCTCCTCTACAATTAATATGCTTTTAATCATAGAAAGATAAAATTAGGCTTCGAAACCATCTATCAAAAGTATTTTGATAAATTAAAAGGATAAAAGTGCAATCAAAAGTATTTATGGCTATTCAGATTATAGCAGGTCTATTATTAGTTCTCTTCGGATTAAATGGATTTTTTGGTTTTTTGGCCATGCCAAAACCAAGTCTTCAACTGGGAAGTTGGGAATATGCGGTATTCCAAACAGGATATTTATTTCCACTCATCAGTGCGATTGAAATTTTAGCAGGTATCTCATTTGTATTGAACAAATTTGTTTCACTTATGGCCATCGTGTTGTTACCAGTGATGTTAAATGCCCTTCTAGGACATCTTTTCTTAAATGATGTTAGCGGAATGGTGCCGGCTTTATTTGAGGTTTTAATTATCATAGCAGTTATGATCAAGAATAAAAATAGATATGGTGAAATTTTAAAAGCTTAATAGTGTGAATTATAGGTTTGATAGTAATCTCAAACCTATAATTCAATGCAATTTGATTTTTCATACCGCTTTGCGAGAGACTTAAGGTTGGTGGTAATTCTTTTAAACACCAGAATTTTGCTTATGTTACAACTATTATTTAGCTCACTATACTCCGTAACTTCTTATTTTATTTTATTTATAAAATTATAAGTTTGCATATGCAAATAAATAAGGAGTTCGTTATGGAAGAATCGGTTCAACACACTATTAGCTTTCGTATAGCGCGTACTGCCAATAAAATCAATCATACCATTGCCACTATCTTGAATGATGATGGGATTGCACCAGAACAGAGAATTTTACTCGAAATCCTTACTACATGTGACCATGCGAATCAAACGACATTGGGCGCTATGCTCAATAAAAGTGCTACGACAATCAGCCGCACATTGAATTCTTTGGAAAGAAAAGGGTTTGTCGTTAAAAAATCAATCAAAAATGACAAGCGGGTCAATGTCATCGAAGTTACCTCCAGTGGGCGCGCCATCCTAGAAAGCACAAAAACAAAAGTTGTTGCATTTCGAGATGAGATATCCAAGAAACTAAGCACCGAAGAAAAAGAGCTACTTTTTTCTCTATTAAACAAATTGTCATAAGGTATTTAATGAATCATTCATCGCACAACATCGCACAAAAAGTCACAGTATTTGCAACATATCTTGCCTTTATGGGTATGGGAGTTGTTGATCCAATTTTACCTAATATTGCTCAGCATCTTGGGGCTACGAATTGGCAAGTGGAGCTTTTATTTACAGCCTATATCTTTATGATGGCATTGATTATGATCCCAGCAGGTATGCTTGCTAGTAAACTGGGAGATAAAAAAGTCATGGCATTGGGGCTCGCTATCGTGGCAACTGCTGCATTTTTATGCTCTATGGCTCAAAATATCTCTTCGTTGGCATTGTTTCGTGCAGTTTGGGGATATGGAAATGCATATTTTTTTGCTACGGCTTTGATTCTGCTCATCGCACTTTCAAGTGACCAACATAAAGCTATTGGTTTATTTGAAGGTTCGATTGGTCTTGGGCTTGCATCAGGTCCATTGGTAGGAGGCTTCGTAGGACAGTATTCTTGGCGTTATCCTTTTATGGTAACTGGTTCTTTGACTTTGATCGCTTTTGTGTTGGTTCTCGTGTTTGTAAAAGAACCAAAAGAAAAGAAATCGCACAAACCGGCAGGCTTCAAAGAGATAAAAGTACTGTTTCACGATATTAAATTTCTCAAGATTTCTATTGCCGCGATGTTGTACTATTATGGTTTTTTTGTAGTTTTAGCCTATTCACCGCTTGTCATTCATATGAATCCTGTTGAGATAGGATTAGTCTTCTTTGGTTGGGGTTTGGCATTGGCGCTTGGGTCTATGGTTATTAGCACAAAATTAGAGCATTATTGGCATGCTAAAAAGATTATTCCAGTAAATCTCTTTTGTTTCATTGTTGTTTTAATCTTGCTCATGCAGGTAGATTCGTTGTCTTTGATGACGGCCTTGATAGTTCTCAGTGGGCTTCTTTCCGGTATTAGCAATTCACTTTTTACGACGTATGTCATGCAAAGTCACTTTGAGCGCAATATCGTCTCTGGAGGCTATAACTTCTTGCGATGGAGTGGTGCAGCACTTGCACCTATCGCATCGGGATTTATCGGTGAAATATTTGGTATGAAGTTTCCCTATCTTGTCGCAGCCGTTTTATCACTGATTTCATTATTTCTGATAGTCAATATAAGCAAGAAAGATGCTGCAATTTGAGAATAGGGGTCTGATTTCTATTCTTTGCCTTTAATATGATAGTGCTTCATAAAAAAATGATGCAACCATAATGATAAGGCAATAACCACGCTTCCTAAAAAAAGCAAGAGATAATTGGTCTGTTTGCCCCAAATGAAAAGGTTCATGAGAAGTCCTACAGGGACTAAAGCGTTGTTCATGATGGCAAGCACTCCAGCATCAACTTCGCACGCGCCTTTATTCCACAGAAAATACCCAAGACCCGAAGCGACAACACCCAGCCACACTAAAATACCCCATTGTGTGAGCGTGGGTGAGAGTTTATCATGATTAGAGAATAAGGCAAAGGCGACTAAACTCACGCACAATGCACCTAGATGGAAATATCCAAAGATATCACGCTGTTTGATGCTTTGATGCGATTCCATCACTTTTTTATACGCACTTTGTCCAATGGCAAAACTGATGTTTGCCCCTTGCACCATCAAAAAGCCTGTGATAAATCCAGCATTGATGTTGTGGTACCTTATGATATATGCTCCCAAAACCGCCACTCCCGCACTAACGAGGTACATTGGCTTAAACTGCCCCTTAAGTCCATCATAAACTAATGTCACATAAATGGGCGTAAAAATGGTAAAAAGGATGACCTCAGGAACGCTAAGAAATAAAAATGATTGGTAGAAAAAAATGTACATCACGCCTATTTGCACACTTCCGATGAGCATCATCTTAAGTTTTAATTCCGTGGCAATGCCCCGAAATTTTGTAAACGGCAAAAAGATGAGTGCGGCTAAAGCGACACGAACGAGTACCGCAAAATAACTATCGACGCGTCCTGCTAAAAATTCACCGATAAAACTAAATGAAAACGCCCAAATGAGCGTCATCATGATCAAATATTGCATACGTGTCCTTAATTTTTAAATACTGTAGTTTTAATCAACAAGCTGATATTGCTCACGTAAAATAGCAATAACTTCTGCTTTTGGGTTATCAGAAAGTACTATTTTTTCACCGGTAATTTTCTCAGCTATGTCTGTGTAAGTCTTTGAAACACTCATTAACACTTCTGTGGGTAGAACATTGTCACGCGCTAGTGCTTCACGCTCGCTCATACGTGACTTGTTTAGTAAAATATCTGGATCCGGGAAATGATTTAATAATAACTGACGAAACCCTTCTTTAGAGTTTTCTACAACATTTCCCTTTGCGTATTCATTTGCATCCCAAATACGTGAAGAGTCAGGTGTTCCCACTTCATCCATATAAATTAGCTTGTCATTGCCTTGGCTATCTTTAACATAACCAAACTCAAACTTGGTATCGACAAAGATTTGATTAATTTTCGAAAGTTCCTTTGAAATCATATCAAAGCCCTCTGTCAAAAGTTTTTCATAAAGTGTTATATCAGAGAGTGATTTAAAATTAAAAGCTTCGTAATTATCTTCAATATCTTTACGTGTGATATTGACATCATCAACGGCAGGCACACCAGGAATACCAGTTAATATCCCCTTGGTAGAAGGTGTTTGTAGCAGCTCCGGTAATTTAGAGTCTTTAGACAGACCTTCTGCAATTTTAATACCACAAAACTCACGTTCACCTTTTTCGTATGAGCGCCACATGGAACCGGTAATATACTGGCGACAGATTGCTTCAATCATCACAGGCTTTGCTTTTTGTACTATCCAGACAAAGGGATGTGGGATATCAAGGATATGAGAATCAGCAAGTCCTCGCTCTTTAAACAGTTTAAACCAATGATTTGAGATGGCATTAAGTGCGGCACCTTTACCCGGTACACCCTTCATTCCTCCCTCTGCTTTCCAAATGCAATCAAAGGCAGAGATGCGGTCACTAATAACCATGATCGCTAAAGGTGTATCGATTGGCACATCATAAGATTTTTCTTTTATGAGACGTCGGCTATCACTATCGCTTAACCAATAGACAGAGCGCACCTTACCACTATGTACCGGTAAATCAGTACGAATTGGGAGATCATTATTTACCGCTAATACTTTATCAGCTAAATTCATCATTAATGCCTTTATTTTCATTTCGCAAATTTTAGCAAAACATATATTTACTTGTGCTTACTATCGTCTAAGTCTTTCGCTTAAGCTGAGTTATAGGATTGCCAATCTATCAATCAGTCCATTTTTACGTATTTCTGCCAGTTATGTTGTTCTTTGAACCCTAGAATTTCACGGATTTTTTGATTTGAAAACAATGCTTCATTCTCATCCAATTCACGAGTCATTGGCACACCAGGGAAAAACTTTTCAGCCAATTCTTTGCTGGGGATAATCGCACCGTTGTGATCGTTTCCAGCATTGAAAACCTGATAACCAAGGTCATCTTTTTTCAAACATAAATCCACAATCTGTCCCAAGTCACGCGCATCGATATAACAGAACGCATTCCTGCGACGCACTTCAGGGTGTTTGAAATAATGCGGAAACAGTTCAGTGTATTCGTGAGGCTCAATCACATTTCCGATACGAAGGGCATAAATATCAAAGCCTGAGCGTCGCTGGAAACTACGTGCGGTTTTTTCATTGACAACTTTCGATAATCCATAGCTATCCATGGGGTCAACATCATAATCCTCCTCCAAAGGCAGAGAATTAGGGCTGGTTTTGCCATCTGAAAAACAGATACCATAGGTGGTCTCTGAGGACGCAATAATAATCTTCTTAATTCCAAGCTTAACAGCTGCTTCAATCACATTGTATGTGCCTATGGTGTTGATCCGAAAAGTTTCATTATCAGGTTTGAGCAAGATCCTGGGCACGGCAGCAAAATGTACGACAGCATCAAATTTTGGTACGCCATTACATGAGTCCAATTCATCTAATCCGGCATACGAACTCATGGCATCAAACATTTGTCCGGAATCCGTAATATCAGCTGCCAGATTATCCACTCCTGGGTAATCCAAAGGCACCAGGTCTACATTCAACACTCTATGTCCTTGGCCCAGAAGGTAGGGTATTACGTGCTTTCCTGCTTTTCCCGATCCCCCCGTAAAAAGTATTCTCATGTATTCTCCTATTTAATAATGTCTATCATCTTTTTAACTTATGAAATTAACTATTGATTGTATTCACATTGTAACATACATAGACAAAATAGAAATATTATCTTATACGATAGCTTAATAAAGGCAACATAGATATAACAAAAATCAATGCTCAAGCATTGATAAAGATGGAGATACTTTTGCCTCTATTTATGTTTTATTAGCTTTATTTCAATAAACTGAGGGTAGGCTTATTAGCTTTACAAAAGGAATATAATCTATGAAAAAAGAAATATTAATAGTTACCGTATTGATAACAAATCTTGCATTTGCTTCTTCTTTGCCAATAGACGTTAGAGATATTAGGGAACCCAGAGAACTAGAAGCGAATAAAAACACTACAAATACCTTGACACATGCCGCTACTTCGCATCTTTACAATAGAGGGTTAGAAAAAGAGATAGCGAATAAAAAAGTTTTAACATCATTAGTCGGTGACAAAAATACAAATGATTTGATGGCGAAAAATGTATTGAATCATTTGAATGAACTTAAAAAAGAAGACATTGTTGCCCATGTAAGCGATTGTGCTTTGTATAGTAGAAATTTTGATCTAAGTGCGTATGATGATATTATAGGACTTGTTCAAAAAAGAAATGGATTGATGTTGGACGATTTGACGTTAGCAAAAGTTGAGAAAATTAGTTTGGAAAATAAGCATATAAAATTATTGCAAAGTGTGTCAATAGCCTAAAAGCTTAAGCCCTGGAGTGTTCAAGATTCCGTGTCAGCGTCGGATAATTCCTAAAATTGTATCATAAATCCAAATCGTGAAAGCATAATATTAAGATTTATATTTACATGTTAGATTAAATATGTTAATATCTATTTACATTTTTAAATTTAAGGTATAAATATGAATTTACAAATACTATTTGAAGAACAATCAAAATTACTACACAAAATTAGTTTAGATAAAAAGAGATATCTCTACTCAAAAATAAACTGGAAACTTAAATCTATAGGTATATTAGGGCAAAGAGGTCTTGGAAAAACAACTATGATGTTACAATACATCAAAGAAAATTTTTCTAAATCAAGTAGTGCCTTGTATGTAAGTTTAGATAATCCACACATGCAGTCACTTTCACTCTTTGAATTTGCAAAAGAGTTTGAACAACATGGTGGAGAAGTACTTTTTGTGGATGAAGTACACAAATATGAAGATTGGTCAACTCATATAAAAAATATCTATGATGCACTTGATCTTAGAGTGGTTTTTTCAGGTTCATCAATACTTCAAATTTCACAACAAAACAGTGATTTATCAAGAAGAAGTATCATCTATACTTTAGAAAACCTATCTTTTAGAGAGTATCTTGAACTTTGTGATATTTATAAATTTGATAGCTTTTCACTTGAAGAAATACTTCAAAATCATGCCTCTATATCTGAAGAGATTGTTAAGCACATAAAACCACTTATGCATTTTAAAGAGTATCTTCAATACGGAGCGTATCCATTTATACTAGAAGATAAAGATAGTTATCATCAAAAGATTGTCCAGATTATTAACCTTATTTTAGAAACAGATCTTCCCTATATAAATCATATAGATATATCTCAAATAATGAAGCTAAAAAAACTTCTTTATTTATTGGCTACAAATGTGCCATTTATCCCAAATATCACAGATATTGCAAAAGCTACAAATATATCTAGACCAAAGATATATGACTACTTAGAATACCTTGAACGAGCAAAAGTGATAAATAGTTTAAAAAGCAAAGAAAAAGGCTATAACATCATGGCAAAACCTGAAAAACTTTTTATGCAAAATACAAATATATCGTATGCTATCACATCTACTATAGACACAGGAAGTGCAAGAGAAGCATTTTTTGTAAATCAAATAAAAAATGCACTCTCAAGCCAAACAAGACTTATAGATGATAGAATTTATGGTGCAAAAAAAGGTGATTTTTTAGTGGATGGTAAATATACTTTTGAAGTAGGTGGGAAAAATAAAGACTTCAAGCAAATAAAAGACATAGATAACAGTTATCTTGCAATAGATGATATAGAAGTAGGATATAAAGCAAAAATACCACTGTGGCTATTTGGTTTTTTGTATTAAAAAATCAAGACAACTTTCCAGCCTAATTAATTTCACCTCTAAAAGGTTTTGATCAACTACTTGAAAAGTTTAAAGGGTAATTCAAAAGCTCTTTTTATTATCTTAAATGGTGAGATAGCTGTATCGGTGATGATATTAGTCGTTATGTTAGGGTTTTCTAGTGTGCCTTTGACAGTGACACTCGTATAAATCTTTCCATCCTTCCCTAAGATAATATATCCCAAAAGAGGTATTTCCTTTATCACAGAACTAGCACCTTTTAATATTGCTATTTTTAGGTTGATATTTATGTCACCAGTTTCCAAATCCATTTTACCATTGCCAATGATATCAGCGCTAGTTCCATTTAATTTAATATCTTTTATCGTCACTATATCATCAAATTTTGAAAAGCTTATCAACCCTTTTTCGACGTTGTATCCTTCATCATTAAACCCAGGATTTTTAAGAGTCACAAGAGAGGGTATTGTATTGATGAATGCCATTAAATTATTGAAAAATTTCATTTCTTTGATCGTTGCATTTTTAAGAAGAAAAGTACCTTCTAATTGTCTATAATTTTTTCCATACATGTTAATGCTAAATTGACCATCTTTAAAAACTTTTTTACCCATCATTGAGTTTAGATAAGTATCTGATAGATTTTCACTAGTGACATATAATTTATTTGCATTACTGACAAGCGATATTTTTTGATTATTTAAGTGACTATTAAATGTTTTGCTATCGTGATTTACTTCAAAAGAAAACTTATCACTGGGTAGCTTAAAGCTTGAATTTGTATCAATTATGTTGGAATTCATCCCTACTATACTTATTTTTTCTAAAGCTACTGTACTGTTAAGCTCAGAAGAATCGAATGCTACATCATAATCTTTAATAGTAACCTTTAAGCCATCCTGGTATTTTATATTTATATTTTTATCATCTGAGGTTATCTCTAATGTATCATGGTCTATCGTTATGCTTGCATTCATTTCATTTATTTTTTTGCTCTTTTTTTGTAAGGGGAGGTCAAAATTTTTCAGATTTGCAGTGACATTATAACTTTTGAAGTCATCAGTGTCTATTTCTACTTTCCCATCTTTTGCTTTAATCATTTTCATAAGCGGCGAATACGGATATAAAATAGAGAGGTTGTTGACATTGATTTTATTTGTTTTTTTATTAAATTCTAAAGTGGTATCAAATTTATCTACAGTGATGATGCTTCTGTTGTTATCGATTTTAAGTATGGCTGATGCGTTCAAGTCCTCTACATGTAGGAGTTGAACCTTGTTGAACTCTACATGTAAAGATTGAATAAGATTATTGCTTGTGTATATTCCTTTTTTTGTGTCAAACGTACCACTTGTATAGATATCAAATAGGGTATTGTATTTTAAATTGGCACTCTTTACATGTACCATTCCGTTATCTAGCGTTACAGTGGCACTTTTGGAATACATAGGAACATTGGATAAAAGTATAGTTGAATCAGTGGCTTCAAATGAACCTGTGTAGCTTTTTACTTCGATGGGAAGGAAACCAATATCTAGCGTCACATGTGCGTTTGTTTTACCAGAGAGTTGAGTGATGGGAATATTGATATGAAAAGCTTTGAGTATTTTATGAATAGAAGCATCAAGAGTTGTATATGCTTTTATATCAACAATGATACCAGCACCTTTTGTCATAAGGTTATAAATATAGACTTCAGACTCACCAATGTCTTTACCTTCGTATGTAGCCGTTTGTGTATCAAAAATTAATTGATTGTTTTCAAGTCTTACTATTAAATCTTTAACGCGTGCAGGCGGAGCATTGTGATCGAATTTGACAACAACGTCTTTTACCGTAGCTTGACCTTTCATTAGTGAGGGATAGAACTCCTTGTTTTTTAAATTGACTACCCCTTCTAAATTATTTATTTGATACTCTTTTGCAATGATTCTTTTGTATATCCACTCGCCTATGAGTGGTTCTAGCTTAACTTTTTCGGAGATAAAATCCATAAATGGTTTCAAAGTAGTAAATTTTTGCGTATTTAATCTATAAAATAATTTCTGCTTTTCTAGTTTTAAGTTTAAAGCCCCATCGATGTTAAAAGTACTAAATACTCCCTGAAAATTAAATTCGTTTTTATATAAATTTGCTACCAGATTACCTTTGATTTCCATTTGATAATCTTTTAAAATCAATTGTTTTATGTTAACTGCTAAATCATTTTCCCGAGGTGCAAGTTTGGCATCTACCGTTAAAAAATCTGAATCTACATAAAAAACTTCATTTTTGTATAAAAAGTGTATAGTTTTATTATCCAAGATAAGATTTTGTATGGAAATTGAATCAAAAAGAGCATATAAATAAGGTAGCTTGTTTAATAAACTTTGCACTTCTGCTATAGAAGTTTGGTTTTCCCCCGCTATAGCAATATTAATTGTGTTTGCACGTACAATTAGTTTTTTATCTAATTTTATGTACAATTGGCTCACTTTGATTTTGGGTAATTGTAGATTTTCTATTCTAATACCTTGAAGCAAAGTCAATAAAATAATGGTTATTAAAATAAAAATGAACAAAAAAAATGTCCAAATCTTTTTTAGAGTGTGTGAAGTCGCATTTATCATAATTTTTTCACTTATTTTTCACCTCAGCCGTCCTATGGTTTCAACTGAAGCTGTATATATCCCACAAGGTTCAATTGCCCAAATTATAACATACTTAGAAGAAAAAAATTTTGATATAGCACCGAATGTTGACAAATATTTACTTTATAGTATAGGACAACCTCAATCTGGATGGATAGATGTAGGTAAAAATAATCTCACGATAGGTGACTTCCTGTATAAATTGACAACTTCAAAAGCTGCTATGAAAACTCTCACGCTGATACCAGGGGAAACAATAGATATTTTTCTGCTTGAAACTTCAAAAGAATTTTCACTATCATACGATGAATTAATGAAAGCTTATTTGGAGCTAAGTCCACTAAGAGATGGATTTATTGTGCCTGAGACGTATAAAGTGCCGATGGGTATAGAAGAAAGACATCTTATTGGCTACCTAGTCTCTTATGCCTTGGATTATAACGAAAAAATATCTTTAAAGATTTTTGGTAAATTTGATAAAGAGAGTTGGTACAGATATTTAATTATTGCCTCTATTATACAAAAAGAGGCTGCCAATGAGGAAGAAATGAAACTCGTCTCTTCTGTGATATATAATAGACTAAAAATTGGTATGCCATTACAGATGGACGGAACGTTAAATTATGGAAAATATTCTCATGTTGCAGTGACAGCACAAAGGATAAAGGAAGACAAGAGCAAGTATAATACTTACATACACAAAGGGTTGCCGCCTGTGCCTATTTCTAGTGTAAAGAAAGAGGCAATAATTGCAGCAATATTTCCTAAGAAAACAAATTATAAATATTTTGTAAAGTCTAAAAATGGTGATCATATTTTTTCTGCTTCCTATGCAGAGCACATTAAAAACATCTATAAATTAAGATAATAAACACTAATCAAAAGGAGATTTAATGGCAAAACAAACGAAGATTATTTACACTAAGGTTGATGAGGCACCGGCTCTCGCGACTTACTCTCTACTACCAATTGTTCAAGCATTTACGAGTAAAAGTGGGCTAGAGATAGAAATCAAAGATATTTCACTTGCATCAAGAATTCTTGCAAGTTTTTCTGAAAAGTTAAAGGAAAATCAAAAAGTATCTAATGATTTGGAATCTCTTTCAAAATTGGTTAAAACCCCTGAAGCAAATATAGTTAAACTTCCAAATATAAGCGCTTCTGTTCCTCAGCTTTTAGCAGCGATAGCAGAGTTAAAAGAAAAGGGATTTGACATACCTACCTATCCAGAGAATCCTTCCAACGATGAAGAAAAAGAGATTAAAAAAAGGTATTCAACTATTTTAGGAAGTGCCGTTAATCCAGTTTTAAGAGAAGGAAATTCTGATAGAAGAGCAGCGGGCGCTGTAAAAGAGTATGCGAAGAAAAATCCTCATAAAATGGCAGCATGGAGTAGTGATTCAAAAACTCACGTTGCTAGCATGGAGAAAGATGATTTCTTCGGCAGTGAAAAATCAATCACATTAGATAAAGATACACATGCAAGATATGAATTTGTGAATCCAAAGGGAGAGGTTACCGTTTTAAAAGAGTCTTTACCACTTTTAAAAGGTGAAATTCTTGATGCTGCTGTGATGCATGTCAAAGCTCTTGAAGACTTTATTACAAAAGAAATTGATGATGCAAAAGAAAATGGAACACTTTTTTCTGTGCATTTAAAAGCAACCATGATGAAAGTATCTGACCCAGTTATCTTTGGACATGTGGTAAAAGTATTTTATAAAGATGTATTAGAAAAGCATGCAGATACTATAAAAAAATTAGGTGTTGATTTAAACAACGGTATCAGTGATTTATATGCAAAAATGGGCTCTTTACCTGAAGTAAAAAGAGCTGAAATAGAAGCTGATATTGAAAAATTATATGCAAAACGTCCTAAGCTTGCAATGGTTGATTCTGACAATGGTGTGACCAATTTACATATGCCAAATAAAGTTATCATAGATGCATCAATGCCAGTTGTGATACGTGACGGGGGTAAAATGTGGAATGCACAAGGCAAATTACAAGACACAAAAGCAGTGATTCCAGATAGATGTTACGCATCTTTTTATCAAGTGGCGATTGAAGATTGTCAAAAAAATGGAGCCTATGATCCAACAACTTTGGGAACAGTTTCAAATGTCGGACTTATGGCACAAAAAGCAGAAGAATATGGTTCCCATGATAAAACTTTTATAGCTCCAGCTGATGGTGTTGTGAGAGTGGTCGATGCAAATGGTACTGTTTTACTTGAACAATCTGTACAGATTGGCGATATCTATAGAGGGTGCCAAACAAAAGATATTCCAATTCAAGATTGGGTAAAATTAGCAGTAAATAGAGCAAATGCTACAAAAACTCCAGCTATATTTTGGTTAGATAAAAACAGAGCTCATGATGCAGAAGTTATTACAAAAGTAGAAAAGTATTTAAAAGAGCATGAGACAAATGGCCTAGAAATTTCTATTAAAGCACCTGATAATGCCATAAGATACACATTGGAGCGTATGAGAAAAGGCCTTGATACAATTTCTGTATCTGGCAATGCGTTAAGAGATTATTTAACAGATTTGTTTCCAATTATTGAGCTTGGAAGTAGTTCCAAAATGCTTTCTATTGTACCACTTCTTGCAGGTGGAGGACTTTATGAAACTGGAGCTGGCGGAAGTGCCCCTAAGCATGTTGAACAATTTATGAATGAAAATCATTTGAGATGGGATTCTTTAGGGGAATTTTTAGCTCTTTGGGCACTCCTTGATACTTTAGCATTTAAAAATAGTGATAAAAAGCTTTCAGTACTAGCAAAAACCCTAGATAATGCAATCAGTAAAATTTTGGATAATGGAAAATCACCTTCAAGAAAAGTAGGTGAATTGGACAACAGAGGAAGTCATTTCTATTTGGCGCTCTACTGGGCAGAAGAGTTGAGTGCTCAAAAGGAAAACAAAGAGTTAGCAGACGCCTTCTCAAAGTTTGCAAAAGAGTTGAGTGTTAATGAAGAAAAAATACTGAGTGAACTCAATGCAGTACAAGGTAAACCTGTTGATATGGGTGGTTATTATAAAGCTAATGATGAATTAACTGCAAAAACGATGAGACCAAGTAAAACATTAAATTCTATCATTGATTCAATGCTAAATATCGCATAGTATCAAAGGTTAATAGGAGAATGAGTGATGAGTATAAATAGTAGAGTTTCTATCATAGGTGCTGGCGGTAATGTGGGTGGTATTGTTGCTTATTCTATTGCTATGCAAGGGTTAGCTCATGAAGTTATTTTAGTCGATAGAGATATGGATAGAGCTCGTGGTAAAGCACTGGATATGAATCAAGCAGCCGCTGCGATGAGGTCACACTCTGTTGTCAAAGTAGCAGAAAGTTACGCAGATATAAAAGATAGTAAAATAGTTGTTATCACTGCAGGCTTTCCTAGAAAAGATGGAATGAGCAGAGATGATTTACTTTTAAAAAATGCTGAGATTATGAGAGAAGTAGTCTCTGAGGTCAAAATTTATGCTCCAGATTCTATTTTGATCATTGTTTCTAATCCTTTGGATGCTATGACTTATGTTGCATTAAAAGAATCAGGTTTTCCAAGGGAAAGAGTCATTGGAATGGCTGGTATTTTGGACAGCGCAAGAATGACACATTTTATACAAGAAAAATTAGGTTTTGGTGCTGGTCAGATAAGAGCAAGTGTGATTGGCGGACATGGAGATTCGATGGTGTTATTGCCAAGATTTTCCACAGTTGCCGGAATTCCTCTTAGTGATTTACTCAGTGAAAAAGATATTGATGAAATTGTAGAAAAAACTAAGCACGGTGGAGCAGAGATTGTAAAATTTCTTGGATCATCTGCTTATTTGGCTCCAGGTAAAGCAACGGCAATAATGATAGAATCAATTTTAAGAGACTCAAAAAAGATTTTTCCCTGCGCGATTTACTTAGACGGTGAATACGGACATACTGATGTAGTGACTGGTGTACCTGTTACCCTAGGATGCGAGGGTGGAGAAAAAATTTTACATGTGACTCTAGACAGTAGTGAGAAGAAACAATTTGCGCATAGTGTTTCTTCTGTAAGAGATTTAATTGAGGTTTTAAGAGTAAAAAAGTTTTTCTAGAAAAGAAAGGACGTTAGAGTTGAATTATAACACTTTCTAAACTAAACTATAAGTTTAAAAGTTATATAATTTTGATAATGTTAATTATAACAAAATAAAAAGGGGTAGATAATTCTATGAATGTTCATGAGTATCAAGCAAAACAAATTTTTGCTAAATATGGCGTACCAGTTCCACGAGGCTTTATAGCTAATACGGTTGATGAAGCTGTTGCAAATGCAGAAAAACTTGGTGGTAAAATTTGGGTAGTAAAAGCTCAAATCCACGCAGGTGGACGTGGTCTTGGCGGTGGTGTTAAACTTGCTAAAAGTATTGATGAAGTAAGAGTATTAGCTCAAGAAATTCTTGGGATGACGCTTGTAACTCATCAAACTGGACCTGAGGGAAAACTAGTACAAAAAGTTTACATCGAAGAGGGCGCTGATATTGCTGATGAGCTCTACCTTGGTATTGTTTTAGATCGTGCAAAAGAGATGCCAGTTATCATGGCTTCTACTGAGGGTGGTATGGCGATTGAAGATGTTGCTCATAATACTCCAGAAAAAATTATCAAAGTAGCCATTGACCCAACCATTGGTTTTCAAGGTTTTCATGGTCGCTCCCTTGCGTTTGCACTTGGATTTTCAAAAGAAGAGCAAGGTAAATTTATAAAATTTGCAGCAGCACTGTATAAAGTGTATATGGAAAATGATGCAGAAATGATTGAAATCAATCCTCTTGTAAAAACTGGCAGTGGAGAGTTTCTCGCACTTGATGGAAAAATGGGATTTGATGATAGTGCATTAGGTCGTCATCCTGATATTGAAGCGATGAGAGATATTACTGAAGAAGACGCTGATGAGAGAGAAGCTGGAGAATTTGGTCTTTCTTATATATCACTTGATGGTGAAATTGGTTGTATGGTAAATGGTGCTGGTCTTGCGATGGGAACTATGGATACAATTAATTACATGGGTGGAACTCCTGCAAACTTTCTTGATGTTGGCGGTAAGGCAAATGCTGAAACTGTTGCAAAGGGATTTGAAATCATTCTTAAAAATAAAAATGTAAAAGCAATTTTTGTAAATATTTTTGGTGGTATCGTAAGATGTGACCGTATTGCAAATGGTATTTTGGAAGCGACTAAATTGGTAGATGTAAAAGTACCTGTTATTGTTCGATTAGATGGTACAAATGCTCCTGAAGCAATTGAAATTTTGAATAATGCAAACATGGCTAATGTGATAGCAGCATCTGATTTAGGTGATGGCGCTAAAAAAGCGGTTGCAGCAGCAAAGGGAGTTATTAGATGAGTATATTAGTCAATAAAGATACAAAAGTTATAGTACAGGGTTTTACTGGTAAAGAGGGTTCTTTTCATGCTGAACAATGTATTGCGTATGGTACAAAAGTTGTTGGCGGTGTAACACCAAACAAAGGTGGCACTGTGCATTTAGGACAGCCTGTTTTTAATACTGTGAGTGAAGCCGTCAAGGTAACTGGCGCAACTGTTAGTATGATATTTGTTCCACCTGCATTTGTAGGTGACGCCGTTATGGAAGCTGCCGAAGCCGGAATAGAGTTAGCTGTTATTATTACTGAAGGCGCTCCAGTTAAAGACATGCAAGCTGCAAAAGCGTATGCCACTAAGAAAAATATGCTAACAATTGGGCCCAACTGTCCTGGAATCATTACTGCAGAAGAATGCAAGATAGGCATTATGCCGGGTTCTATTTTCAAAAAAGGTAATGTTGGACTTATTTCAAAGTCTGGTACATTAACTTATGAAGGTGCAAATCAAGTGTGTAACGCTGGTTTTGGTATTACAACAGCTGTTGGTATTGGTGGAGACCCGATTATCGGACTTAGTTATAAGCAACTTCTTCCTCTCTTTGAAGCAGATCCGCAAACTAAAGCGATTGTATTAATCGGTGAAATCGGTGGTGACCTTGAAATTCAGGCTGCTGCTTTTATTAAAGAAAATATTACTAAACCTGTGGTTGCATTTATTGCAGGGCAAACTGCACCTGCTGGAAAAAGAATGGGACATGCTGGTGCGATTATCAGTGGAAGTGCTGGAACAGCGGCAGAAAAAATGGCTGCATTAACGGCAGCTGGTGTTCATGTGGTTATATCACCAGCGGATATCGGTAAAAAAGTAGCAGAAGTCTTAGGTAAAAAATAAGATAACAAAGAAAGTTTTAGGCAAAGCCTAAGCTTCAGTGTGATAGATTAAGTTTAGGTCTATCACAAATTTAAAAAGACAGTGAAAGAGCTTCTATCCTAAAGGATAAGCTTTCTCGAAGAGAGTGATTGCTATGCAACCGCTTCGCTTCACAAGAGTGCGATGAATTAGGTTTGGACTTGTTCAAACCTAAGAAGACAGTTAAACAAAACAGTAAAAGGAAGGTAAATATGAGTGCAATGACAGCCCCAGAAAATACTCCGGTATGGGTTGATACAAATAGATGTAAAGCGTGTGATATATGTGTAAGTATGTGTCCGGCAGGTGTGTTATCGATGATAGCGGCTCCAAGTTCAACACTAGGGTCTATGATAGAAGTTGTAAATCCTGATGCATGTATTGGATGTAAAGATTGTGAATTAAACTGTCCAGATTTTGCTATTTTTGTAGCAGAAAGAAAAGAGTTTAAATTCTCAAAGATTACTGAAGAAGCAACAAAACGTGCAGAAGCTATTAAAAACAATAAATATAGAAAACTATAGGGAGCAGCAATGGCAAGAGAAGTAATTTCAAGTGGTAATAAACTTTCAGCGAGAGCAGCAATAGATTGTGGCTGTGTATTTTTTGGTGGATATCCAATAACACCTTCAAGTGAAATAGCGCATGATTTAAGTGTAAATTTACCAAAAATAGGCGGAAAATTTATCCAAATGGAAGATGAAATAGCTGGTATCTGTGTTGCACTTGGTGCATCTATGAGCGGCAAAAAAGCAATGACAGCAACAAGTGGTCCTGGGATTTCTTTGAAATCCGAGCAAATTGGTTATAGTTTTATTACCGAGATTCCATTAGTTATTGTAAATGTTATGCGTGGTGGTCCATCAACTGGTCTTCCAACACGTGTTTCTCAATCAGACGTAGGTCAAGCAAAGTATCCAACTCATGGCGATTTTGCATCTATTACTTTATGCCCAGGTTCGCTAGAAGAATCATATACGGAAACGATCAGAGCTTTTAATTTAGCTGAAAAATATATGACACCGGTATTTTTACTTTTAGATGAGACACTAGGTCACATGCACGGCAAGGCAACGCTTCCAGATCTTGAAGATGTTAAAAAAACTATCATTGATCGTAAAAAATTTACAGGTCCTGTTGCTGATTATAAACCTTATGCTGCTGAAAAGAACGAGCCTGCGGTTTTAAATCCTTTCTTTGAAGGATATTATTATCACATTACAGGACTTCATCATGGAGACATGGGCCATCCAACAGAAGATGGTGTTGCAGTTGAGTATAATATTGAGCGATTAATGGGCAAGATTAATAATAATAGAGATGATATTGTGGAATACGAAGAGTTTATGTTAGATGATGCTGAAGTTTGTATTATTGCCTATGGTAGCATCTCTCGTGGAGCTAAAGAAGCGGTTGTAAAACTTAGATCTGAAGGCATTAAGGCTGGATTGTTTAGACCAATTACTCTTTGGCCAAGTCCAGTAAAAAAACTAAAAGAAATTGGTGAGAGATTTGAAAAAATCTTGGTGACTGAATTAAATATGGGACAATATCTTGAAGAGATTCAAAGAGTTATGAAAAGAGATGATATGAATACTCTTCTTAAAGCAAATGGTAGACCAGTCCCACCATCTGAAATGGTAACAAAAGTTAAGGAGATGATGTAAAATGGCTTTTAATTATGATAAATATCTTAGAGTAGATAAGATGCCAACACTATGGTGTTGGGGTTGCGGCGATGGCGTAATACTTAAAGCTTGTATTCGTGCTATTGATAAAATGGGATGGGATATGAAAGACGTTTGTGTCGTATCAGGTATTGGATGTAGTGGCCGTTTTAGCTCATACATTAACTGTAACACAGTACATACGACTCACGGACGTGCACTTGCATATGCTACTGGTATTAAGCTTGCAAATCCAGAAAAACATGTTATTGTTGTCACGGGTGATGGCGATGGTCTTGCTATTGGTGGTAATCATACGATTCATGCATGTAGAAGAAATATAGATTTAAATCATATTTTAATAAATAACTTTATTTATGGATTGACAAATTCTCAAACAAGTCCTACAACACCTCAAGGTATGTGGACAGTAACTGCACAATTTGGAAATATTGATCCAACATTTAACGCAGCTAAACTTGCCTATGCAGCCGGCGCTACATTTGTATCACGTGAATCTGTAACAGATCCTGCTAAAATGGAAAAAGTAATGCTTGCTGGTTTTAAGCACAAGGGTTTCTCATTTATGGAGATGCTTTCAAACTGCCATATAAATCTTGGTAGAAAAAATAAAATGGGTGATGCAATTGAGAATCTAAATTGGATTGACAATATGACTCTTCCTCTTAAAAAGTATGAAGCGTTACCGGATGAAGATAAAATGAAGTATCTTCCAACAGGTATATTAAAACAATATACATCTAAGGCAGAATATTGTGAGAGTTATGATAAAGTTATCTTTGCTGCTCAAAACAAAACAACTGTAAAGCTATAAGGAGCTACCCAATGAGAAGACAATTAAGATTTGTTGGCGTTGGTGGCCAAGGTGTTATATTAGCAGGTGAAATTTTGGCAGAAGCTAAGATAGAAAATGGCGGATATGGTGTAAAAGCATCAACCTATACATCACAAGTAAGAGGTGGACCAACGAAAGTTGATATTTTACTTGATGAAAGTGAAATTCTTTTTCCTTATGCACATAAAGGTGAAATTGAATTTATGATTGCAACTGCGCAAGTGAGTTTTGATCAATTTAAAATGGATGTCAAAGAGGGAGCAATTATAGTCATTGAGCCAAATCTTGTGACTCCTAGCCAAGAAGATAGAAAAAAATGGAAAATTATTGAAATTCCTATTATTACTATTGCTAAAGAAGAAGTTGGAAATGTTATTACCCAATCTGTGGTTGCACTTGCCATTACCGTTGAAATGACGAAAGTGCTTGATCCAGTGTTAGTGATAGAAGTTATGCTTTCAAAAGTGCCTGAAAAAGTACATACAGCAAATAAACTTGCTTTTGAACTTGGTTTAAAATATGCTAAAGAAGCTATGGCTAAGTTGTAATATCTAGAGAGGCTTTTTATAGCCTCTCTATCTTATATCACCCTCTACTCTCCTTTATTTAACAATCCTTATCCCTACTAATAAAAGCAAGAATATAACACTTTTTTTGTACAATTGTTTTCATGAATGAAAATAAAATAAATTATGATTTAATCGTTATAGGCTCTGGTGCTGCAGGAATTATGAGTGCAATACATGCAGTAAGAGATGGAAAAAAAGTTTTATTGTTAGAAAAATTACCCAAAATTGCTGCAAAATTAAAAGCAACTGGAGGTGGGCGCTGCAATTTAACTAATACTTTAAGTGATGTTGATTTTATGGCTTGCTTTGGAAGAGAAGGGCGTTTTATGAGTGAAGCGTTAACTGCCCTAAATCATAAAGATTTAATGGAGTTTTTTTCACAAATAAATGTTGAAACTCACGCACCCGATGGAGTGAGAGTTTTTCCTATAACTCATAGTTCATCTACTATTATAGCAGCACTTGAAAATGAAATGAAGCGTTTAGAAGTGACCATAAAATGCTCTTGTGAAGTAAAAGAAATAACGTTTAATGCCTCGGGTATTACTGGCGTAAGCACACAGTTTGATACCTATAAGAGTTCCTATGTAGTTGTGGCAACGGGTGGACTGGGATATCCAGTTCTAGGAGCCCATGGAGATGGTTATGAATTTGCCAAATCTGTTGGGCATAAGGTGACCCAACTGAGTCCAGCTATGATGCCTTTACATGTCAAAGAAACGTGGGTCGGAAATTGTCGAGCGGATACGATTGCTAAAGTGACGATGAGAGTGAATTTACCCAAAGAAAAAAAATTACAGGCACAAGGTGATTTGATATTTACAAAAAGTGGTATCAGAGGTCCTGTAGTGTTAGATTTTGCGCGAGAGATTACGCCACTGTTAAAAAAATACCGTGAAGTTCCCCTTCTTATGAATTTAACAAAAGGGATGAACGAAGAGCAAATTCGCAACCATTTTAAAAATGAGGCGTTTAAAAATCCTGAGGCTACCGTCGCAGAAGTCATGGTTACTTTATTGCCAGAAGCACTTTGTAATGAATTATGCATTTTGGTAGAAGTTGGACTTACAGGTAGATATAAAAAACTAGAAGGTAAAAAAAGAGATAATCTTATTAAAATTCTTGCATGGACTCCATTAACAGTCACGGGTCATGATGGTTTTAAAATGGCGATGATTACTAGAGGAGGAGTTTCTCTTAAAGAGATAAATCCAAAAAGCATGGAGAGTAAACTCATTAAAGGGCTCTACTTTTGTGGAGAAGTTTTAGACTTAGATGGTCCTTGTGGGGGATACAATTTGCAATGGTCTTTTGCAAGTGGATATTTGGCAGGAGCACTTCATGGCTAGTTTACTCAAGGATATCTATAATGAACAGTATTTAGGCCATTTAAGTGATACACTCTTAGGTGTAACGAGTGATTTTAATAAAGAAGATTTTTTAAAGAAAATTTTTGACAAAGAGTGGAAAAAAAGAGAATTAAAAAATAGAATGAGGCATATCTCAACGACACTTGGTGAGAATTTACCACAATCATATGAGGAAGCAATTACTATTTTAATGGAAGTGTTTTCAAGATTAGGGCCCTGCTACAATCTTGAAAATATGATATTTCAAGACTTTGTAGAATTATATGGATTAGATAGTTTTGATATATCCATGAAGGCATTAGAACATTTTACGATTGAGTCAAGTTCGGAGTTTGCGATAAGGCAATTTATCCTTAAATATCCTGATAAAACAATGGAACAGATGAAATTATGGTCCAAGAGTAAACACCTTGATGTACGTAGGTTGGCCAGCGAGGGATGCAGACCACGCCTACCTTGGGCCGTATCATTACCATATTTTAAAAAAAATCCAAAAAATATTTTAGAAATATTGGACATTTTAAAAGATGATAAAAGCACCTATGTTCGCACCAGTGTTGCAAATAATCTTAATGATATTTCAAAAGATAATCCTATGATGTTTAAGAAAATAGTAAAGCAATGGATTGGAGTGAATCAAAAAAGAGATAATCTTCTAAAACACGGATGCAGAACGATGCTTAAAGCTGGTGATAAAGGAATTTTGGAACTGTTTGGCTTTAAAAATCAAGAGATTACACTGAGTGAATTTATCTGCAATGACATAGTTGAGGACAAAGGTAATTTATCCTTCTCTTTTACTATAGAATCAGATAAAAGTTTAGGAAAATTGAGAGTTGAATATGCAATTACATTTGTAAGGATTCATGGAAAAAACAATAGAAAGGTATTTAAAATTTCAGAGGGTAATTGTCCCTCCCAACGTAAAACTTTAAAAAAACACTATCGCTTTAAGCCTATAAGTATTAGAAAGTACTATTCAGGGCGGCATAGTTTAGAAATTATTGTAAATGGAAAAGTTGTTGGAAACAAAATCTTTATTCTCCGTTAGATTTTGACCTATTTTGTTACTTTTTATGTTATATTTCTAAGTATTTTCTTATAAAATTTTTCTTATACAATATAGACAATATGCTATACAATGGATTAGAGTTGATGAACCTTGTCCTAATTATAAATTAAATTAAAATATTAATATTTTAATTTAATTTACATCCTTTATTCTTTTAGTAAACTTACAGAGTTGTGAACAAAATCCAAAGGAGAAAAGAATGAAACAGAAGATGCTAAAGGGATTAATTTTAAGTTGTCTCATTGCTGCAACAGCAATGCAAGCTGCTACATGGAAGTATGCAATGGGTGAGGGCCTCAATGATCCTCAAGGATTATATGCGACACACTTTAAATCGTATATTGAAGAAAACTCTAAAAATAAAATTCAACTTTATGCTGTTGGAGCACTTGGTGAAGAGACAGACATGATGGAACAAGTGCAAGCTGGATTATTACAGTTTCTAGGACAATCTGCTGGATATATGGGTGGAACGATTCCTGAGATGGATGTATTCTTTGTGCCTTACCTCTTACCAACAGATGTTAAGGAACTAGATACCTTCTTTAAAAATTCAAAAGTTATCAATAAAATGCTTCCAGCAATTGTTAGAAAACATGATTTAGAATTATTGTCTATTTACCCTGAGGGCGAGTTTGGAACTACAACATTTAAAGAGTTTCACTCTCCTGCTGATTTAAAAGGCATGAAAATGAGAGTAATGCCAGGTTCACCACTATTGGTTGAAACATGGGCAGCATTTGGTGCATCACCTGTTCCTATGACTTGGGGAGAGACTATTGGTGCGTTAAAAACAAATATGATTGATGGAGAAGAAAATCCAGTCATTTGGATTGCTGCGTATGGATTAGATAAACTCTCAAATGTTTTAACCTACACAGGACATGGTCATTTCATAGGAACAGCCATAGCTAATAAAAAGTTTTTTGATAACTTGAGTACTAAGAATAAAAAACTTGTCAAAGACGCAGCAACATCTGCGCAAAAATATATTTTGAAAAAGGCTCAAGATTTAGATGCTCTTGGGTTAGGAAGAATTATTAGAAGTAATCCAGATTATAAAATTGTTACTTTAACCGCCGCAGAGAGAGCTCCTTTTATAAAAAGATCGGAATCTGTTCAAGAATCATTTGGTAAAATAAGCAGTTCAAATAAAGCGATTGTTGATCAAATGAAAAAAGATTTAGCAGCAGCAGCTGAATAAATATAAAGCAACTACTCACACGGTGTGAGTAGTTGCTTTATTCAAGTAAAAGATATAAAAATTTATTAAAAAATTTTTATATCTTTTACTATAGGAGGAGAACATATGGCAGATAAACGGAAGGGAATGTTACTTAAATCTCTTGATTTTGTAGATTTGCAAATCAGTCGATTTGAAAGCTTTGTCTTGGCTATTGGCGTTATGATGATGGCTATAAATACAGTTATAGCAGTGATAAGCCGCTTTGTCTTTAATGATGCGATGGTTGTTACCGCTGAATTAAACCAAATGTTTATTGTTTTGGTAACATTTGCGGGGATAAGTTACGCGGCAAGGCAAGGAAGGCATATACGGATGTCTGCTATTTATGATGCATTACCTACATCCTATCGAAAAGTTTTAATGATCATTATGGCATTCAGTACAGCAATAATTATGTTTGCGCTGTGTTTTTTTTCCATACAATACAATATGAGTATCTATGAAAATGGAAGAATGTTAATAACGTTGGGAATTCCTGCTTATTTTATGTATCTTTGGGTGCCTATTGGTTTTTTTGTTACAGGAATCCAATACTCACTCACAGTAGTGACAAATTTTAGAGAAAAAGATGTGTATCTTTCTACGAATGTTATAGATGGATATTATGATATTAACACAGATATTGAAGTGTAGGGAGTGAATTTATGACGATAATGATATTTTCAATAATGATAGTTTTACTGTTGCTTGGTTTTCCTATGATGATACCTCTTATCGCAGGAGCGTCCGTTGGATTTTATGAGTTATTTGGTGATTTTACTAGAATGGAGTTTATGATTCAGCAGATGGTGGGCGGAATACAACCTGCTGCTTTAATTGCAGTACCTATGTTTATCCTCTCGGCAGATATTATGACAAGAGGGCGTTCTGCTGGAAGATTGATTGAATTGGTTATGGCCTTTGTCGGTCATATAAAAGGAGGCTTAGCGGTAAGTACAGCTGGAGCTTGCGCCATGTTTGGCGCAGTATCTGGTTCAACTCAAGCAACCGTTGTTGCCATAGGCTCTCCCCTGCGACCAAAATTACTAGAAGGTGGATATAAAGACTCTTTTATACTTGCACTTATTGTTAATTCCAGTGATATTGCTTTTTTAATTCCTCCTAGTATTGGTATGATTATTTACGGAGTTGTCTCTAAAACATCTATTCCCGAACTATTTATTGCGGGTATCGGTCCTGGGATATTGATCTTGTTGATGTTCTCTGCCTACAGTGTGATCTATGCCTACATGAATGATATACCAACACAACCAAAGTCAACGTGGAAGGAAAGAGCATTAGCAATTTATAGAGCCCTATGGCCACTAGGATTTCCTTTTATTATCATTGGTGGAATTTTTAGCGGAATTTTTAGCCCCACTGAAGCAGCGGCCGTAAGTGTCGCATATGCTGCATTTTTAGAAATGGTTATTTTTAGAACTATGGATTTTAAAAGTTTTTATGAGACTGCAAAATCAACAGGACTAGTCACTGCGGTCGTATTTATCCTTGTAGCAGCCGGTGCTGCCTTTGCATGGGTACTTTCTTTTGCGCAAATACCGCAAGAGATATTGGCGTCTATTGGGATTGATCAGATGGGACCTCTCCAAGTTTTAGGTGTTATCTCAGTTGCCTTTTTTGTTGGATGTATGTTTGTTGACCCGATTGTTGTCATCTTAGTGCTCGTTCCAATTTTTGTGCCTGTTGTCAACAATGTGGGATTAGACCCTGTCTTAGTAGGTACCGTAATAACGATTCAAGTTGCCATTGGTTCGGCTACGCCGCCATTTGGCTGTGATATTTTTACGGCAATTGCAATTTTCAAAAGACCATATATAGAAGTTGTAAAAGGAACACCACCTTTTATTATCATGCTCTTAAGCGTGGCAGTTGCTGTAATATTTTTTCCCCAAATCGCTCTATTCCTGAGAGATTTGGCATTTAGGTAGGGGGTTGTTTTACTATGTTTAAAAAGATTCTAGTGCCAGTTGATGGCTCAGATATGTCGCTATTAGCATTGGATTATACATGCATGATGGCAGAAAAATTTGATGCTGAAGTGTTAGTGCTTTCAGTCTACAAGCATCATAGTTTTATGGAGAGTTCTCTCTCTATGATAAGAGGGGCAAATGCCCCAGAGAATTTAGATGACGTTTTGAGTGCGTATGCCAAAGAAATTGCCAATTCTGGAAAGTTATTTGTTCAAAATAGAGGAATCAAAACTGTCAAAGGTTATATAAGAAAAGGGCAAGTTGCAAAACAGATTTTGGATTTTGCAAAACACAATGCAGTAGATCTTATTGTGATTGGTTCTCATGGTCAAGGAGAACTGAGTGGGTATCTGTTGGGTGGAGTTTCTCATAAAGTCACAGGGCTCTCTAGTTGCCCAGTTTTAGTAGTGTAATTAAATAGATTGGAAGTTGGAGGGTTATGTGATTCCTGAAAAAATGTCAGCTATGGTTCTTGTTGGACATGGTGGTATAGAAAAGTTAGTGTATAAAAAAGATGTTGCGATGCCTATTATTCGCAAAAATGAAGTGCTTGTAAAAGTGACAGCAACTGCTAAAAATAATACAGATAGAAAAGCTCGTGAAGGACTTTATCCTACAAAAGGGAAAAATGATGTCACGTCATTTGCGATCGGAGGAAAAACTACATTAACATTTCCTCGTATTCAAGGTGCTGATATTGTAGGCAGAATTGTTGCTGTGGGTGAGGGTGTGAGTTTCGATAGAATAGGCCAAAGAGGTTTATTAGATTTTAATATTTATACTGATGAGAGAAGCGATATTAACTTGACTCCTGATTATTATGGGCATGGTGCCGATGGTGGATATGCAGAATACGTGGCTCTTCCTAGTAATCAATTTTATCATATGCCAAACACCGAACTAAGTGATGCGCAGCTTTCATCGTTGGGTATGTGTTCTTATCAAACTGGCTATCACATGATGACTTCCGCACATATACAAGCAGGTGAGAAGGTTTTGATAAGTGGGGCAAGTGGTGGTGTTGGTACGGCAATGATTCAGATGTGCCGCATTATCGGTGCTATTCCTTACGCTGTAAGCTCGAATGATAAAAAAGAAATGCTCCTCAAGTTAGGGGCCCAAGATGTTTGTGACAGAGGCGATGAAGATTTAGTAAAAAGTATTTTAACGATGACCAAGGGTGAAAATATAGATGTAGTGATGGATTTATTAGGCGGAGAATACACAGATAAATTTATAGATTCAATGATAGTGGATATGACTAAAAGAAAAACGTATCCAAGGTTGAGTATAGCAGGGGCTAGTGGAGGTAATATCAGTGAGATATTATGGACTAGGATTTATCTTTATCAAGTACAAATATTTGGTGTATCGCATGGGACAAGAAATGAAGCAAAACAGTTAATGGCTTGGATTAGAGAGGGGTTATTAAAGCCTGTACTTCACGGCACATTTAAACTCTCTGACTTACATGCAGCGGAAAATTATTTTGCCAAAAGAGATAGTAATTATCTAGGTAAAATTTCGATTGTACCAGATAGTGAGTGGGAAGAACATGGCAAAGAGTTTGCTATTAAAGGTAAGTCATGAGACATAAACTACAACTTTTAGACACCCACGCAGGTGGAGATGTAAGTCGCATCATAATAGGTGGTATTAAGAGCCTTCCTGGCGTAAACGTACGTCAAAAAATGGAGTATCTAAGAAAAAATGCCGATGGATTGAGAAAAACTTTACTATATGAGCCTTATGGTGTGCCAGAAATGTCGGTAGATTTAATTGTGCCCTCATCACACAAAGAAGCGGTTGCTGGATATATTATTATGGAAACTATGGGATATCCCATTTACTCAGGTTCCAACACTATCTGTGTTGCGATGGCTGTTCTGGAACAAGGAATTGTACCTAAACGCGAGGGAAAGTTAAACTTTCAGTTAGAGTCTCCTGCTGGTTTAGTATATGTTGAGGCTAGTGTAGAAAAAGGGATTGTGGAGTCTATTACATGTAAGGGTCTTCCTAGTTATATACACACGTATAAAGATGTTATTAACGTGCCAACGATAGGTAAAGTAACATTCTCTATTGCCTATAGTGGGGGATTTTATGCTTTAGTTGAAGCAAAAGATTTTGGTTTTAAATTAACTATTGATGAAGAAGAAAAATTAAATGAACATGCGTACAAAATAGTCGAGGAAATTAATAAAAATTTCTCATTTGAGCATTATAGTTTAGGCGATGTCGGAGAACTACCTTTTTTACATTTTATGGCAGATGTAGAAAAAAAAGAGGAAGGTTACTATAGTTCTCGTTCAACTACTTATGTTCACCCAAGTGTGATCTGTAGAAGCACAACAGGGACAGGAACGTCCGCTAGACTTGCATTATTAAATTATGAAAACAAGATAAAAATAGGAGATAAGCTAGAGACAGTTTCTTTAAGGGAAACAAAATTTATAGGTGAGTATGTGTCTGAAGAGACGATAGATGGCAACAGAGTTGTTAACAACACAATAACAGGAAAAAGTTATGTTATTGCTGAATCTGATATTTTTATAAATTCTGATGATTCGATGGTAAAGTGCAGTGATTTATCTTTGATAATAGAGGAAGAGTAGATGAATTTAACTTGGTCCCAGCTGATGAAATTAGCAGTAGAGTTTAGACATGAATTACATGCAAATCCCGAATTGACTTGGCAAGAGGTAGATACCGCTAAGCGTATAAGAGTTATGTTGGACAAGCATGATATATCTTGGAGAGAGTGTACCATAACTGGAACTGTTGCTACCCTAGCGCAAGACGCTCGTGGTGAACATATAGCACTTCGTGGGGACATCGATGCACTTCCAATGGATGAGAAAAATAGTTTTGATTATGTATCTACTAGAGCACAATGCATGCATGCGTGTGGGCATGATGGACACACAGCAACGCTAATGGCAGCAGCAATTTGGCTCAAACAACATGAAGCTGAGTTAAGCAACCCTATTACTCTTATCTTTCAACCCGCAGAAGAGGGTGGACATGGTGCTAAAAAGATGGTAGAAGAGGGATGCCTAAAAGGTGTTGATTTTATTTACGGGTGGCATAATTGGCCCGCAATTCCATTTGGAAAAGCCGTTTGTCCTGATGGAATTGTGATGGCTGGTAACGGAACTTTTCATATACAAGTCAATGGAAAAGGTGGTCACTCCTCTCAGCCTGAACTCTGCCTCGATCCGGTACTTGCTGCAAGTGCTATTGTTGTTGCGTTGCAGCAGATTGTTAGCAGACGAATCACCCCTCAAAAGATAGCCGTTGTCTCAGTGACCTATATGGAAGCTCCCAGTGGAGAGACTACTATACCTGATGTAGCGCAGCTTGGAGGCAGCATTCGTGTCTATGATGACACGATGAGAGATGAGATATTTTTCTCTATCAAAGAGATAGCGCAAAATATTGCAAAAGCCTATGGTGTTGAGGCAATAGTAGCGTTAAAACCAAGATACAGTGCGACAGTCAATGATCCAAAAGCAGCACAAAACATGAGAGAAGTATTGCGCCAAAATTTAGGAGAGGACTATCACTCTTCAATAAATGTTCCTATTATGGCTTCTGAAGATTTTAGTTACTATCTCCAACAGATACCCGGTGCGTTTGCCCTAATCGGAAGCGATGATGGCGGTGAAAGTCATGATAAACCTTGTCACAATGTGCACTATGACTTTAACGATAAATTAATTGAATCAGTGAGTAAAGTTTTTATACAACTGGCTGGCTTGCAAGGACAAGGACATGAGAAATAGAAGTTTTATGGGAACTGTAATTAAAATATTGAAAAAAATGTTTTTTTTATCGATGTGCCCCAGTTAAATTATCGTTCATATTTAGAAAGATAGTAATATAAAAAATACATAAAATAGGAAAATACAATGGCAAATGAAATGAAAATATTTGAAGAACACGAATCAGAAATAAGAGCGTATTGTAGAGCAGTTCCAACTGTTTTTGTCTCATCTATAAATGCAAAAATGACAGATGAGAATGGTAAAGAGTATGTAGATTTTTTTGCAGGGGCTGGTGTCCTTAACTTTGGACATAACAATCCAAAAATGAAAGATGCAATTATTGAGTTTATCTCCAACAATGGAGTGGCACATAGTTTAGATATGTTTACAAATGTAAAAAGAGATTTTATAAATGAGTTTGTAAAAACAATTCTTGAGCCAAGAGGAATGGGAGATAGAAAACTACAATTTACAGGACCAACAGGTACAAATGCAGTTGAAGCGGCTTTAAAATTGGCTCGTAAAGTAACTGGCAGAACTGAAGTAGTTGCATTTAACAGAGGCTTTCATGGTATGACCTTGGGAGCTCTTTCATGTACCGGAAATAATGCCTTTAGAAGTAGTGCCGGAGTTCCACTAAACAATGTAATTAGAGGTACTTTTAATGACATGGGAGCACTTGCAGAGATGAAAAGACAGATGACACAAAACGGCGAAGGGTTACAGCCTCCAGCAGCATTTATAGTTGAGCCTGTTCAAGCAGAAGGTGGTGTTAGAGTTGCAACTAAAGAGTGGATTCAAGCTGTTCAAAGAATGGCAAATGAGATGGGTGCTGTTTTTATTTTAGATGATATACAGGGTGCTTCAGGACGACATGGCTCTTACTTCTCTTTTGATGATTTAGATGTTGATCCAGATATTATAGCTTTAGCTAAAGGACTTGGTGGCTTTGGTACACCAATAGGTATGCTTGTTAATAAACCAGAGTTAGATAAGGCTTGGTCCCCAGGTCAACATACAGGAACATTTAGAGGACAAGGTATATCTTTTGTGGCTGGAAAAATTGGGTTAGAGTATTTTAGAGATAATACGCTCAACGATAGTGTGAAGGCTAAAGGAAAAGTTATCAGATCTAAATTAGATACGTTACAAGCATCATATCCAATACTCAAAATTAGACAAAAAGGGATGATGTTAGGGCTTGAATGTGAAAGTGCAGCCATAGCAAAAGAGATAACAAGCGGATGTTTCAATAATGGTCTCATCATTGGAACGTGTAGTACAGGAGAAATTATAAAATTTATTCCACCACTTACGATAGAAGATGAGACATTAGCAAAAGGGTTGGATATTTTTATGCGTGTTGCAACTGAAGTATTAGGAGCATAGTATGGCATACAGTAAGACACACTCAATTTCAATTAATCCATACACTGAAGAAGAAGTCTATAAAAGGCTTCTTCATACAAAAGAGGAAACTCAAGAGATTCTAGAAAAATCTTTATCAGCCTATAATAACTCATGGCGAGATGCCTCATTTGAGCAAAGAGCAGAAGTTTTAAATGCTGTTGCAGCCGAGATGAGAGCTAATATTGACGAATATGCACTGCCAATGACAGAAGAGATGGGAAAGCCGATTAATGAAGCAAGAGCAGAAGTCGAAAAATCAGCATGGTGTGCGGAACACTATGCCTCGCATGCAAAAGAGTATTTAAAGACGGATTACATTGAATCTGATGCAACAACCAGTTATGCACAGTACCTTCCGCTTGGGCCAACACTGGGTATTTTACCTTGGAATGCTCCATTTTGGTTGGCATTTAGATACTTGGCACCTGCACTTATGGCTGGAAACACGTGTGTGATGAAACACGATTCTCATACTCCAAAATGCTCAGATGTAATAGTGCAAGCTTTTGTAAGAGCTGGAATGCCTGGAAATGTCGTGCAAAATTTAATGATAAATAGCTCAGATATTGAAGCAGTCATAAAAAATGATATCATCACAGCAATCTCTTTTACAGGATCTGAAAATGCAGGCTCACAAGTTGGTGCAGCCGCTGGTGGTGCGATAAAACCTTGTGTATTAGAATTAGGCGGAAGCGATCCTGCAATTGTGTTGAGTGATACTGAAGATTTGGATTTTGCTGCAGATATGATAGTACTTTCAAGATATATTAATGGAGGCCAATCATGCATCGCAGCAAAAAGAATTATTGTTGAAGCACCAATTTATGATAAGTTTATAGCAATGTTAAAAAGTAGATTTGAAAAACTTAAAGTTGGTGACCCAAAAGATGAATCAACAAAGGTAGGACCAATTGCTAGAAAAGATTTAGTTGATGAAATGCACGCTCAAGTTGAGAGGTCTGTCAGTGCTGGTGCAAAGTTAGTTCTAGGTGGAAAAAAACATGAAGGAAAAGGTTTCTTTTTCCCTGTGACTATGCTTATAGATGTTCTTCCAGGAATGGCCGTGAGTTGTCAAGAAACCTTCGGCCCTATAGCTACGGTTATGAGAGCAAAAGATGCTGATGATGCACTTCGTATTGCAAATGATACGCAGTATGGATTGGGAGCTGCTGTTTGGACGAGTAGAGAGCGAGGAGAAGAAATAGCAAGGAAGATTGTTACAGGACAAGTGTCTGTTAATGGAATTGTAAAATCTGATCCAAGACTTCCAAGTGGCGGCGTTAAACGTTCTGGGCTAGGAAGAGAATTAGGACCTCATGGGATTAAAATGTTTGTGAACGCGCAACAAGTTTGGATTGGGCCAAAAATTGTGTAATGGAGAAAAATAGATGAAATTAGCATTTTCTAAAAGAGAATATGTACAAAGAGTTAAAAAAGTACAAAATTTAATGAGAAAAAATAGAATTGATGTACTACTAGTGACTGACCCAGGTAACATGAATTGGCTGACTGGCTATGATGGTTGGTCTTTTTATGTTCACCAAGGGGTGATACTTAGTGTCAATTCTGCGGAACCCATATGGTTTGGGAGGTTGATGGATAGAAATGCAGCACTCATCAAATGCTATATGAAAAAAGAGAATCTTATAGGATACCCTGAAGAATATGTGCAAAATCTTGAGCAGCATCCTATGGATTGGGTAGCAAGGTATATTTTTTATGCTAAGGGGTGGCATGATGCCGTGATTGCAACTGAGTTGGATAACTATTATTACACGGCGGCGGCACACTTAACTCTTACTAGAGTCCTGCTTGAAGCTCGTTTTGTTGATAGTAAAAATCTTGTAAACTGGGCAAGAGCTGTTAAGTCTCCTTTAGAAATTGAATACATGAAAATAGCAGGAAAGATTACAACAAGGATACATCAAAGAATTCTTGATGTAGCAAGAGTGGGTGTTCCAAAAAGTCATGTAGTATCACAAATATATGAAACCGCAATTGCAGGAGTGGATGGATACAGTGGTGATTACCCCTCTATTGTTCCTTTGCTTCCTTCAGGGAAAGAAGCGTCAGCGTCACATATAACATGGGATAACAAACCTTTTAAAGCCAATGAGGCAACATATTTTGAAATTTCAGGGTGCTATAAAAGATACCATGCTCCTATGAGTAGGACAATCTATATGGGGAAACCTTCTCAGCAATTTTTAACTGGCGAAAAGGCACTTTTAGAAGCAATTGATGCTGGATTAGAGCAAGCAAAACCAGGTAATAGGGCGTGTGACATAGCAATAGCTTTAGAGAAAGTGATGTTAAAATACGGTATCGATAGGAATGGTGCTCGTTGTGGCTACCCTGTAGGGGTCAGTTATCCTCCTGATTGGGGAGAGAGGACGTGTAGTTTAAGAACAACTGATATGACAATCTTAAAACCAGGGATGACATTTCATTTTATGCCTGGTATTTGGCAAGAGAATTGGGGACTGGAGATTACAGAGAGTATTCTTATCACGCACAGTGGTGTTGAACTGTTGTGTGATGTTCCGAGAAAACTTTTTATCAAATAATATATTTTACCCCTTATTACATAAGGGGTCTATTTTTGTACATTGAGCCTTTACACACAGGCAAGCCGTGTAGGATATATTTCCATTGGGGGAATGTTTGTAGTGCTTTTTAGTGTATGGGGAGCAAACCTTAGTGTTAACTTTTCTGCTCTTTTGCCTATTTTTCTTTTAGGGCTTCTGATTACACCCTTATCTAGATTTCTGATTGGAATAGGAACAAAATACGTTATACCAGCAGAAGTGGGGCTTTTGTTTGTGGTGGAGAGTATTTTAGCGCCTATATGGGGGTATTTGTTGCTTGATGAACAAATCACTGCATCTAGTTTTGTGGGCGGAGCGATTATACTTTTTGCATTGATAGTAAATAGTTTGGCTTCTATGATCAGAAGATAGCTGATGTCGGGGTAGCTAAAATTGATTACATGTAAGAACATTCCTACATGTAACTCATTTTATTTAAAAAAAGCACTGCCTAAACGAAGCATATTTGCACCACATTCTACGGCTAGCTCATAGTCGTTGCTCATGCCCATTGAACAGTATTTAGCGTCTTTGTTTTTTAGAGATTCGAATATTTTATAGGTTGTTTCAAAACTTTTACGTATCAGTTTTTCATCATCACTATGCGCCCCAATGCTCATGACACCTTTTAGTTTTATATGCTTACAAGTAGAGAGTATTTCTTCGTAAATTTGTTGGGCATTTTCTGGAGTCACACCAGCTTTTTCTTGTTCATTTGCACTATTTATTTGTAATAGAACATTCATCTTTTTATTCTTTACTTCTAATCTTTTGTCTATCTCTTTTGCCATTTCTAAGCAACTGCAAGAGTGCAAGAGCGAAGGATTTAAATCTATAAGATGATTTATCTTATTACTCTGCAGTCTTCCTATAAAATGCCATTCTAGCGGTAATTCTTCCAGTGCTTCTACTTTTATCTTTAAATCTTGAACTTTGTTTTCACCAAAAGCACGTTGTCCAATATCGTACATGGAAGAGATAGCGTGCGCATCAACACTTTTGCTGACTGCTATTATCTTTATAATTTGGTGCTGATTTACTCTGAGTCTTACTTTTTCAATATTTGCTAAAACTTGATCAAATTTATCTTCATAAAATGACATTAATAGCCTCCCATAATTCTATATACATCATTAAAAATAGTAAATGCCATCAATGATAGTAAAAATACCCAGCCAGCAACAGTCATTTTATAAAGCACATTTTGACTTGGAGCTTTTTTAGCCACTATTTCATATGCATTAAACATGATGTGTCCACCATCAAGTGCGGGAATCGGAAGTAAATTTAAGACACCTAAGTTGACAGAGAGTAAAGCCATTAAACCAAACAGAGCGACAATGCCTGCATTGCTAGCATCCGCTGTTACTTTGACTATTGATACCACTCCACCAAGTTCTTTCGCAGGTATGACGCCCTCAACCAATTTTTGAAGACTGGTGATGATAAGTGTGGTAGATTTTAACGTTTTATTATAGGCAAAACCAATACTATCTATGGGTGAAAAGTGAATGGTTATTATCTCACCGATTGGAGAGATACCAAGAATTCTATGTCGAATTACTTCTCCAAAGATGTTTTTGCCCTCTTTAATATCTGGTATACCCATTAATGTTTTTACGCTTTTATCTCGTTCTATGCTAATGATAAGCGGACCATCGCTTTTCTTAATAAGCATACTTAAGTCGTCCCAAATTTCTACATTTTCACCATTTATCTCTATTACTTTATCATTTTTCATAAGCCCGATTTTTTGAGCAGGTGAATCCTCAGCAACATTACCAATAATTGGAGCAAGGCTGGCAACTCCTATGTTTGCAATAAAGAGATATAAAATAAAGGCTAAAATAAAGTTTGCAAAAGGTCCAGCAAATAATATGATGATTCTCTTCCAAGGTTTTTTTGTGTTGTAGCTATCTGTATCTGAGCTTACTTTTGTAGGATCTGAATCATCCTGACCTTTCATTTGTACGTAACCACCTAGTGGCACTGCGCTGATACAATACTCTGTTCCTTTATAAACTTTTTTAAATATTTTTTTGCCAAAGCCAATGCTGAAAACTTCTACATGTACACCAAAATAACGTGCAGCCAGATAGTGTCCAAGTTCATGAAAAAATATTAAAAAAGATAGTACTAGTAAAGAAGTTAAAAATCCCATTAGTTATTCACCTTTTTTGCATATCCAAAGATATATTCTAGACCAGAGTAAAGCGTTATAGCAACAGCCATCCATAATAGAAAGTTTGCATATGGCCAATTCATAATTAAAAAACCTATAGCAATCATTTGGATGACAGTTTTTACTTTTCCAGCCATTGAAGCTGCGATATCTTTTCCTTCTCCAATCGCAGCAACTCTAAGACCGGTTATAAAAAATTCTCTAGTTAAAATAAGATAGATAGCCCATACATTTGCACGGTCTAACATCATAAGACCCAAGAAGGCACCTAGTGTTAACATTTTGTCAGCCAATGGATCAAGAATAGCGCCAAGGGTTGTTTTTTGATTCCACGCACGCGCAATGAAACCATCAAAAAAATCTGTTGCACTGGCAATAACAAACACAAGTGCAGCGCTATAGTCTAGCCAGCTTACATGTATGCCTTCAAATATAGCATTATTTCTATCTATAAGTAGCCACATCATTAAAGGTGCTAGCGCTATTCTAGTCAGTGCAAGAAAATTTGGTAAATTTAACATGTTTGAAATGTGATACCGCCATCAATTAAAAGAGTATGCCCTGTCATCCAAGAAGCTTTATCTGAACAGACAAATAGACATGCCCCTGAAATATCTGTAGGTTTACCCATACGGTTGAGCGGTGAGAGTTGTGCAGTTTTATCTTTTACTTCCTCATAGTTTGTAAATGCGCGAAGAGCATCTGTTTCAATAGGACCTCCACTGACTACATTGACTCTAATGCCTTTTTCACCAAGTTCAGCTGCCGCATATCTCGCCATTGCTTCTACTGCAGCTTTTGCTGTTCCATGACCAGCATAGTGTTTTATATACTGTAAATTACCCGTTGAAGAGATCGATACAATACTACCGCCCCCAACTTTTTCCATTCTCTTTGCCGCTTCTTGAGAGCCAACAACAAAAGCATTGACAGTTGCCGTGAAGATGTTATTAATTCCTCTAGGTTTGAGTTTCATAAATGTTGTATATCCACCAACAACAGGACGTCCAGAAATTATTGCACTTGAAATAAAGTAATCTACTCTATCAAAATCTTCATCAATTAATTTAAATAAATCTTTATATGTTTCTGGTTCTAAGATATTAAGCGGATAAGTTTTTGCTTTAATACCATAATTTTCTTCTAAATCTTTGACTTGCTCTTTTGCCATATCTTCATTTGAATTATAGGTAAACGCTATATTGACGCCTTGCGCGGCAAAGTCATAAACAATCGCTTTTCCAATTCCTCTAGTTCCACCACTTACGACAAGTGTTTTACCCTTCATCTCACTATAACTCATTCTTAAAATCCCTTAATTTCATATTGGTTTATAACGTTTTCGATTCTTTTCATATTTTCAAGGCTGGGAGGAGTGAGAGGAAGTCTATATTCTAGAGTATCTATCAGACCAGCGATATACATGGCAGCTTTAATTGGTATAGGATTACTTTCACAAAATAAAACTTTATTCATCCTATATAATTTATCATTTATTTTTTTTGCTTTATGGAAGTCTTCATCAAGTGCTGCATGTGTTAAGTCAGCTATCATATCGGGCATTAAGTTAGAAGTAACCGAGATGACACCATTTCCGCCATTTGATAAAATTGGGTAGTTTATTGCATCTTCGCCACAGATAACGCTAAGAAGTGGCTCATTAGCTAACAAGTCAACACATCTTTCAATGGATCCAGTTGCTTCTTTGACTCCATAAATATTTGGGCACTCAGCAAATAGCCTGTATATTGTTTCTGGAAGTAAGTCACATCCTGTACGACCTGGTACATTATAGAGTAAAACAGGTATTTCAACTGCACTTGCCAAAGCTTTATAATGTTGATATAACCCTTCTTGCATAGGCTTGTTGTAGTAGGGAGTAACGGATAGAATTCCATCAGCACCATGCTCTTGTGCAAATGCAGCCAAGCCAATTGCTTCATGCGTGGCATTACTTCCAGCGCCGGCCATTACTTTGACATTCGTGCCTTTGCAAACATCAACAGATATTTCAATACAACGTCTATGCTCTTCGTGGCTGAGTGTTGCACTCTCACCAGTCGTCCCCACAGGAACGACTACGTCAATTCTGTTCTCAATTTGTCTTTTAATCAGTTTTGCATACTGCTCTTCGTCTAGTTTTCCATTTTTAAATGGAGTTATCATGGCGGTCATCGCCCCTTTTATAATTTTCATTTGTAATCTTTCCTCAGTATGACTGTTGTTGATGTATGTTTAACGAGATATTTTTTTGCTACATCAATTATATCTTCTTTTTTCAATTTATTGATATTTTCTTCATAATGTATGAGTGGGTTTATATCGCCTCTTGCAAGGTAGCTTCCATAAAGATTGGCTAAATTTGATGAACTCTCTAGACTGTAAATAAAATCAGCCTTGGTATTTGTTTTAATTTTTTCTACATCCTCATCAGTGACGTCACCCTCTTGAATGCTTTTTATAACAGCTAGTAACTCTTTTTCAATATCTTCAGCTTGTACGCCATGATTTCCAACTGCTAGAAACATAAATATAGAAGGATCACGTGTTTCCATATTGAAAGCATAAATTTGATTCACCATTTTTTTCTCATCAACCAACACTTTTTGCAGTTTTGAACTTTTGCCACTGCTTAAAAGTTCACTCAAGGCAGAGAGTGCTGTTTGGTCTGGATCTAAAAATCCAGGTATTTTATAAGCGATAGCAACCATTTCTACTTCACTTTCTTTTTTAAGGTTGATTCTTTTTGCGCCATCTTGCTCAGGCTCTACTTGATGTGCACTTGGATAGCGCACTTCTTTACTTTTGATATGAGCAAAATATTTTTTTGAATTTTCAAACACTTCTTTTGCATTAATATCACCAGCAACGACGATGATAGCATTCGATGGCTGATAAAAATTGTCATGAAATGCTTTTATATCTGCTATTGTCCAGTTTTTGATATCGTCTATAAAGCCGATTGGAGTCCAGTGATAAGGATGATAGGTAAAGGCATTGTTAAACAGTCTAAAGTAAAGATAGCCTATAGGTGAGTTATCTGTTCTCCAGCGTCTTTCTTCTAAGACAACTTTACGTTCAGGTTGAAATTCTTCATCGGTAAGTTTTTGATTTTCCATTAGTTCTGCAAATAGTTCTAGTGATTTACCAAGATTTTTACTTGAACTTTTAATAAAATAATGAGTATAATCAAAACCTGTTGAGGCATTGTTCACACCACCAAATCCTTTAACTATTTCGTCAAATTCTCCAGATTTTAAGTTTTTAGTTGATTTAAAATTCAAATGCTCCAACATGTGGGCAATGCCACTTTTTCCCATAACTTCATTGCCACTGCCAACTTTATAAAATACGTCGGTTGTGATGACATCACTTTCATTGTGCATTGGGATAACAACTATTTGCAATCCATTTTCTAGTGTTTTAGTTTCATACTTTGGTAACGAGCTTGCCATAAGGCCTCCTAAAATTATACATATTGTAAATAAATATTTCACTACACTCACTTTCTATCTGCACCAATTGCTTCACTGATATGAGACAATCCATCTCTGTCCATAAGCTTTAAAATACCATTTGATATCTCTTTGTTGATGGACGGTCCTTTGAAGATAAAAGAACTGTAAATTTGAACTAAACTAGCTCCTGCTCGTATTCTTTTATAGGCTTCTTCAGCGCTGTCAATACCGCCCACAGAGATAAGAGTGCATTTGCCGTAAAATTCTTTTGCAATTTCCTCAAAAATTTTAAAACTTTTCTCTTTGAGCACTTTTCCACTTATGCCACCAAATTTTTTTGCATCAGGAAGTAGTGAATACTCTATTGTTGTGTTTGTAGCGATTATTCCGCTCGCTCCACGTTCAATGGCCACTCGACAAATATCTATTGCCTCTTTTGGCCCTAAATCAGGTGCAATTTTTAAAAGAAGAGGCTTTGAAGTTTTACCTTTTGCCATTGTAAATAACTCTTTGATAAACTCTTCATTTTGTAAATCTCTAAGACCTGGAGTGTTTGGAGAGGAGATATTGAACACAATATAATCGCTGATACCTTTAAAGTTATCAATAAGCTGTGCATAATCGTTAAGCGCCTCACTCTGTGTCGTTGTCTTATTTTTGCCTATATTTACACCTAATGGAAGTGCATAGGGATAGAGTTGTTCAACCCTCTGCTTTACTTTTTGCATTCCATCATTGTTAAATCCCATTGCGTTTTGCAGACTCTCAAATTCTGTGTATCTAAAAAGTCTTGGTTTGGCATTTCCCTCTTGAGGTTTTGGCGTCACGGTACCAAATTCAATATGTCCAAATCCAAGGGCAGTCAGCATTTTAATCATAGTGGCATTTTTATCAAATCCAGCGGCTAGTCCTATAGGATTTAAAAAAGTTGTGCCCAATAGTTTTTGCTCTAATCTTTTATTTGTTATAAAAAATTTACTGCTAAGTCCATAAAGAATAAAAGGACAAACCCTTACACTACATTTAAATAAAAATTCAACAATTTTATGTGCATTCTCTGGACTGAATCTAAAAAATATTTTTTTTAGATTTGCATAAGTGAGCATACTTTATCTCCGTTTTTATTAAATTTAAAAGAGCCACTTGCAAATTCAAATATCACAAACAGCTAATTTCTCCTCATAGCAATTTTTGAGATTTAAAAAATCTCTATGGGGTGATAATCTTGATATTTTATCTGAATTCTTCCAAATTCTTGTCA
>Ga0314774_1000341_pt1 | contig 40079 bp, 34 predicted proteins | sample MetaGCBIA2018_FD_204515 | JGI IMG/M metagenome (GOLD analysis project Ga0314774, IMG submission 204515) | Cryopeg brine microbial communities from Beaufort Sea near Barrow, Alaska, United States - CBIA 2018 | ecosystem: Environmental > Aquatic > Marine > Coastal | place: USA: Alaska | collected... | reverse complement strand
TGTGACAATTTAAACACAATTTAATTTTTGTCCGCAAATTTACCAAAGCCGCGGCCAATTGTTCGGTTTGCGGTGCCGGTTGCCTTAAAAGATGAAGTACCAACCTCAGCGCCGTACGCTTGCCTATTCCGGGCAACTGAGACATTTCGGCGACTGCCTGTTCCAATAATTTTGAAGAAAAATCCATGCTTCAAAATTACGTTTTTTTAGTACATCTATTGAGGTGATGGCAATATATTGACACATAAAATTATGTAATATTATGTGTGTCAAATTAATAGTCTTTTATCTATTATCTATATTCTTTCGTCTGGTTAAAATCATAAAATTAAGCGGTCGAGTCTTACCTAGATGTTAAAGGCTTTATTTGTAATTTGCGGCCGAAATTAACTTCTATGCAACCAACTTTTATCCTCCTGCTCATCGCTGCTTATTTTGGCGCCTTAATACTGATCTCTTACTTTACGGGTAAAAATTCCAATAACGACGCGTTTTTTAAAGCAAACCGGCAGTCTCCCTGGTATATAGTTGCATTTGGAATGATTGGCGCTTCCCTGAGCGGGGTTACTTTTATCTCGGTTCCCGGGTGGGTCGAAGCCAGTCAGTTTAGCTATTTTCAGGTGGTTTTGGGTTATATTCTGGGTTACCTGGTTATTGGAACGGTTTTGCTTCCGTTGTATTATAAAATGAATTTAACGTCTATTTACACGTATCTGGAAACCCGGTTTGGAACTTACTCTTATAAAACAGGGGCTTCGTTTTTCCTGCTGTCCCGAGTGGTAGGTTCGAGTTTCAGATTGTTTTTGGTGGCAAACGTGCTGCAAATCATCTTATTTGATGCCCTTGGTATCCCGTTTTGGGCAACTGTTGTCATGACCATCACTCTCATCTGGCTTTACACCTTCAAATCTGGAATAAAAACCATTGTATATACAGATACCCTGCAAACCTTGTGTATGCTCATTGCCGTTGGGGCCAGTATATATTATATTTCTGATGATCTGGGAATACAAGGCGCCGATTTGATTTCACACATCTCCAACAGTGAATTTTCGAAAATATTCTTTTTTGACGACTTTAAAAGTGCCGATTATTTTTGGAAACAGTTCTTTTCAGGAGCATTTATTGCTATAGTTATGACGGGGCTGGACCAGGATATGATGCAAAAAAACCTGACCTGCCGAAACTTAAAGGATGCGCAAAAAAACATGTTTTGGTTTACAATCGTACTCACTTTTGCCAATTTACTGTTTCTGACCCTGGGAGTTTTATTAATTGAATATGCCAGCCAAAACGGGATTTCCGCCACAAAAGACGATCTTTTCCCGGTAATCGCTACTCAAAGCGGCTTAGGAGTTGGTATCGCTGCATTTTTTGTTTTGGGACTTATCGCCGCGGCATACAGCAGTGCCGATAGTGCGCTTACGGCACTTACTACCTCTTTCAGCATAGATATTATGGATATTGAAAAAAAATATTCCAGGGGAAAACAGGAAACCGTGAGGAAACTGATCCATATTGGGATTTCCATAGTGTTAATCCTGGTAATTATCAGCTTTAAATATATTATAAAAGATGAAAGCGTGATAGCAAAACTCTTTGTTTTTGCAGGCTACACCTACGGACCATTGTTAGGAATGTACAGCTTTGGAATGTTCACCAAATGGCCGATAAAAGACAAATGGGTGCCGGTTATCGCCCTACTTTCCCCAGTGCTGTGTTACCTGATAAGCGACAATAGCGAGCTATGGTTTGGATTTGAATTCGGGTTTTTTGTTATAATCCTGAACGGCCTTCTAACCTTTTTAGGACTAATATTGATTCGTACCAAGCAACACTAAAGTACAGGCGACCTCAACTTCGATACTGTTTTTCCGCAGTAGTCCATAAAATTCAGGATTTTCTGTACCTGGGTTAAAGATCACCCGTTTTGGTTTTAAAGATATTATGTACTCATAATATTCCTTCTGTCTTTGCGGATTTAAATACAAGGTAACTGTATCTATATCTTCAAATTTTTCCTTTTCAGTGGAAATAGAAACCCCTGCAACATCACCTTTTTTTAACCCGATAGCCACCGTTGGCTGATCAAAAGTAGCCAACCTGTTAATTGCCAGATTTGAATATCTGGAAGGGTTTAATGAAGCCCCTATAACCAATGTTTTCTTTTTCATATTTGTTTTCATTTTTTAGCGACGATAAATCTTTTCACGCTTTTCACGCAAAGGCAGCAAAGTATTTATTTTTTTAAACCTGAATCCTTTATTTTTGGAAAATTTTTTTGGTCATTTTTCTATTCTCTATTCTCTTTTTTCCACCCAAAGTTTCCTTTTCCCCAAGTCTCCAAGTCCCTCTTTCTCCAAGTCTCCTTTTTCCCCGCAGATTAACGCAGATTAAAACCGCAGATTTTCGCTTACAACTTTTAATAATAAATTATATACTACAAACAAATTCCTAAAAAATCTTGATTACTAATTCTTGTTTTCTTTGCTCTATTTTCTATATTCTAACCTCTCAAATCTAACTTCTCAAATCTAAAATCTATAAAACTACCACTCCATAATAACACTTCCCCAGGTAAATCCGCTGCCAAAAGCAGCTAAAACTACGGTATCACCATCTTTTATTTTCCCTTGTTCCCAGGCCTCGGTCAAAGCAATTGGTATAGAAGCTGCGGTGGTATTTCCGTATTTCTGAATATTATTGAACACCTGCTCATCACTCAGTTTTAATTTTTGCTGAATAAATTGAGAAATTCTGAGGTTCGCCTGATGTGGGATCAACATATTGATATCGTCAATTTCTAAACCGTTTGCTTTCAGGCCTTCCATAATCACTTCGGTAAATCGTATTATGGCGTGCTTAAACACAAAAGGTCCGTTCATATATGGATAATAAGGAATGTCATCCCCCTGCGGATTTTCGGCGATAATTTGCGGCACCCAATACTCAGTACTTGGTCCTTTTTGAGAGAGTTCCATCACGTGTTTTCCTTCAGAATGCAAATGGGTGGAGAGAATTCCCTGCCCAATATGGTTGCTTCGGGTCAATACGGCTGCTCCTGCCCCATCGCCAAAAATAACCGAAATGGATCGGCCACGGTCTGAAAAATCGAGGCCTCCACTGTGATTTTCACTTCCAATCACCAAAACATTTTTATACATTCCCGTCTTGATAAATTGATCGGCGACAGAGATCGCATAAACAAACCCGCTGCACTGGTCACGAACATCTATAGCCGGACAGGTATTAGTAATTCCCAACAGATCCTGTACCATCACCCCGCAACCGGGGAAATACAAATCGGGACTTAGGGTTGCAAAAACAATTAAATCGATGTCATCTTTGGAAATTTCAGCCCGCTCTATAGCGATTTTTGCGGCCTTAAACCCCATTACCGAAGTGGAATTTCCGTCCCCTTTCTTGATATGCCTCCGTTCTTTTATGCCTGTTCTTTCCTGGATCCAGGCATCGTTGGTATCCATTATTTTTGAAAGATCATCGTTGGTTACAATATTTTCAGGCACATAACTGCCAAGCCCGGCAATTTTAGATTGATACATCATATTATTTTATGGAATTAAAATTTATGCTTATTAAATTTTACGGTTTAATACTATTTACTCTGCAATATAATAAAGATTACCCCTCTACTACTCATTTCTTGTGTGGTTTTTAAATCCGTTGAATTATTTCAATTTCTGAGTGGAATGCCTGAAATTTAAAGCCAACTTTAAGGGAATAGCTCAAAATTACTTAAAATCATAAACAAGAAAAGCGCAACTCCTAAAAGTTACGCTTTCCCATCCTAACCAATTAAAAATATCTTAACTATATTTTTTGAAATTGTTTATATCAACTTTTGCTTTTAAATCGTGCAACAGGTTATATAATCCAAAGAAGGTCCTGTTTATGTAAAGAAAATGCTTGCTACCCCTGTTCCCGTTCATTTTTCGCAATTCAGTGTCTTTGCTGTATTTTTCACCGAGATCGGTAATTTGAGCCCAAAAAGTTTCATCGGCAAAATCAAAGGTTTCATCGTGAAACGGACTTGTAAAAAGGCTCAACATCTGATAAAATAATTCTGAAAAGAATGCTATTTCCTTTGGAGAATCGTCTTCCCGAAGGATCTCCAATTCAATTAATTTCTGATTAAAAAATTCTGGATTACCAATGTTTTTCTTATTGGCCAATTCAAAATAGGGAACGTAAAAATCTTCCGGAACCTGCTTAATACAACCAAAATCAATCGCTATGAGGTTTGATTCTTTATCGACTAAAAAATTCCCGGGATGCGGATCGGCGTGCATTTCTTTTAAAACGTGCATCTGATACATATAAAAATCCCACAAGGACTGACCTATTTTGTTCGCTTTTTCCTGATCGGTATTCTTTTTGGCAAATTCGCTTAAATGTTCCCCTTCCATCCAATCCATAGTGATGATACGCTCATTGGACAGCTCTTCATAATATTCAGGGAATTTCAGGTTTGGCAAATGTGCACAAGCTTGAGAAATTGCCTTGCTTTGTTTTAACTCCAGCACATAATCTGTCTCTTCCAGTAATTTTCCTTCAACTTCTGCAAAATATTTTTCTGAATCTTTTCCCTTTAAATTGAACATCCTGGTGGCGATTGGTTTTACCATTGCCAAATCGGAACTGATACTGTCTGCAACCCCCGGATATTGGATTTTCACAGCAAGTTTTTTCCCATCTTTTGTAGCCTTATGCACCTGTCCGATGCTGGCCGCGTTTACCGATTGAGTTGCAAACGTATCATAAAGTTCTTCGGGGTAGAGTCCATTGTATTTTTTAAATGTCTTTCTCACCAAGGGAGCAGATAATGGCGGAACGCTGAATTGCGCCAGCGAAAATTTTTCAACATAAGCCCCCGGCAACAAACTTTTTTCCATGGAAAGCATTTGCGCAACTTTTAATGCACTTCCTTTCAGGCTTTTTAAACCATCGTAAATATCGGAAGCATTGCTTTCATCCAATTCATCCCTGGTTAAATCTGAATTAAAAGCCTTTTTGCTGTAATATTTTATATAATTCCCTCCTACTTTAACTCCGGTTTGAACCATTTTACCGGTACGACCAAGTTTTCCTGTGGGTATTTTATCTATTGTTTTCATATGTGTTTTAGTTCAAACCTAACCGATATTGTGTATAAACATAGAAGGTTTTAAAAACCCATTTTTCCGGGAGGTATTTCGTATATTGATTTTTTTAAAAGAAAACAAACTTTATAAACAGATGAATTTCGTGGGGGAAATCTGTCTATGAAGCTTTTATGGGAACTTATCCCATTTTTTCTTTCCACATAAATTTTCCGAAGTCCAGCAGGCTTTCCAACGGAGTAGTATCGAACAGATCAAAAACCGTGTTGACAGATTTTTCAATGACAATATCGGTACTTTCAAATTTTGCTGAATTGTCATCCATCCAGAATTTCAGTATAAATAAGAGTTGGAGCCAGGCAGCTTCAGAAAAAATAGTTTCCGATTGTTTTAGTAATTTAACCGATCTGTCCTCATTTCCCTCGCGTATCAATTGATTTGCAAAACCTTTCATTCTTCTTCTCAATCCCTTCAACTGATCCATATTTTTGAACATTTCGGGATCATCGGTAAGGGTGAACAAGACATAACTCCTGTTTGCCGTTAACAATTCAAAAAAAGTATAGTAAAATGTGAGCAATTTCTCACGGGTGGTAAAATCTTCAAATTCAGGGCTTTTTTCAATGAGATCTAAGGTATTATCAAAAAATTGATTCCAAACTCCCTTTCTTAATCCATCAAAACTTCCGAAGAAATTATAAAACTGCTCTTCGGTAAGACTGTTCTCCTTGCAAAATTTAAAAACGCTTTTAGGCATTTTTTCGTGCTCAAGAACATATCCCATATACAGGCTAATCAATTGATCCTTGGTGAATTTTACATCTGCTTTCGCGATGTTTTCCGGGTTTTGTTTTTTCGTTGCCATAATTCAAACTTTATTTGTCAAAGATACAATCTGTTTAATCTTTAATCATTATTATTAAACAAAAAGATTTGTTAAATATTAATCCTGCTTATTTCAAATGACATTTTCTTAGACGAGACCAAAACAACTACATTACATGTGTCAGTTTGTCAGCGAAGCTCTCTTGGTATTTTTTTTGACTATGGTAAGGAACAAACATTCAATTAAATTAAATTAAATTTCAAAATATATGGCAACCGGAAAAATCAATGTATCTGTAGAGAACATATTCCCCCTGATAAAAAAATTCCTTTACAGCGATCACGAAATCTTTTTGCGTGAGTTAATTTCCAACGCAACTGATGCAACAATAAAGCTGAAACACTTGACCAGCATTGGCGAAACCGATGTGGAATATGGAGATCCTGTTATTGAGGTCAAGATCGACAAAGAGAACAAAACCCTTCATGTTATTGACCGCGGAATTGGGATGACCAAAGAAGAGGTTGAAAAATACATCAACGAGGTCGCTTTTTCTGGCGCGGAAGAATTCCTTGAAAAATATAAAGATTCAGCTAAAGACAGCGGAATTATCGGGCATTTTGGCCTTGGATTCTATTCATCTTTTATGGTGGCAAACAAAGTTGAAATTATCACCAAATCTTATAAAGATGAACCTGCGGCAAGATGGACTTGTGAAGGAACTACTGATTTCACCCTTGAGGAAGCCGATAGAACAGAACGCGGAACTGAAATTATCCTTCATATAAATGAAGAGGACAATCAGTTTTTAAAAGAAAGCAGGATCCAGGAACTTTTGGTGAAGTATAACAAGTTTATGCCAATCCCAATTAAATTTGGAACAAAAGAAAATACATTAGATCTTCCCGAAGATGCTCCTGAAGACGCAAAACCTGAAAAAATAACCGTAGACAACATTATCAACAATCCTACTCCTGCCTGGACCAAACAACCGGCCGATTTGGAGGAAAAAGATTATAACGATTTTTACCGCGAGTTGTATCCAATGCAATTTGAAGATCCATTGTTTCATATTCATTTAAATGTAGATTATCCGTTTAATCTTACCGGGATCCTTTATTTCCCGAGGATGACGCAAGATATGAATATGCAGAAAGACAAGATCCAACTTTACCAAAATCAGGTTTATGTAACCGATAATGTGGAAGGAATTGTCCCTGAATTTTTGACTATGTTGCGCGGGGTGATCGATTCTCCGGATATTCCGTTGAACGTTTCGCGTTCCTATTTACAATCTGACGGGGCGGTCAAGAAAATTTCCAGTTATATCACCAAAAAAGTGGCAGATAAGCTGAAATCCCTCTTCAACAATAACCGTGGGGATTTTGAGAAAAAATGGAACGATATTAAGATCGTTATCGAATACGGAATGCTTTCTGAAGAAAAATTCTTTGAAAAAGCAGATAAATTTGCACTTTACCCAACCGTAGACAATGCGTATTTTACCTTTGAAGAACTTCAGAATAAAATAAAAGATACCCAAACCGATAAAGACGGAACAACGGTGATCTTATATGCTTCAAACCAGGATCAGCAGCACAGCTATATTGAAGCGGCCAAGGAAAAAGGTTACGAAGTTTTGCTTTTGGATTCTCCAATAATATCACACCTCATCCAAAAACTGGAATCTTCAAAAGAGAAAATTTCATTTGTGCGGGTGGATAGTGACAATGTAGATAACCTTATCAAAAAGGAAGAAGATAAGATCTCAAAACTTTCAGAAGAAGAAACCACAAAACTAAAAGCCGATTTCGAAAAAGTGGTGCCAAAACAATACAGCGTTCAGCTGGAAGCAATGGACAGCAATGCTGCGCCGCTTATTATTACCCAACCGGAATTTATGCGCCGTATGAAGGAAATGCAGCAAACCGGCGGCGGGATGTTTGGAATGGGCAATATGCCTGAAATGTACAATTTGGTGGTAAATACCAATCACCAGTTAATTTCGGATATTTTGAACACCAGTACCAGCAAAAAACAGGAACGCCTTATAAAACAATCGTTGGATTTGGCGAGATTGTCACAAAACCAGCTTAAAGGCGAAGAATTGACCGCCTTTATAAAACGCAGTTTTGAAATGGTGAAATAAGGAGATCTAGAATTTAGATTTGAGACCGCTTCGCTTTTAGATAAAAAGTGAAGCGGTTTTTTTGATTATTTCGGAAAACTTAAGTTCCTTTGAAAGCTTATACAACTTTCTTGGACCACTGAACATAAAACTAAATAAAATGAAACAATTTTTATTGATATTATCGGTATTGACAATTCTTGGGTGTAACCAAAATCAAAAAAAGGATTCTCCCGAAAATGGAAAAATAATGACAGAGCCTGATGGAGGCCCTGGAAATGGAGCGGTTTCTCCTGCAGTGGCATTTGCACAAAACATTGAAGCTGCACATAACAAACCAGCTTGGGAAGCCAAAAAGGCGGTTTCCTTTGATGTTGATCTTTCCTTTGGTGGTCATCAGCGTATGACGGCCAAAATAACCAGCCTTACAAACTCCACCGGAGTGAGGGTGGATAAAAAAGATGGCTCCAAATTGATTTACAATGGAAAAGATGTTTTTTTAAGTCCCGCTAATGCAAATGATAAAGGTGCAAGGTTTGATATGTTTACCTGGAATTACTTTTTCTCCATTCCTTTTAAATTAACCGATCCAGGAACCAACTGGGAACTTTTGGATTCCCTTCAAATTGACAACACCCCTTATGCAACTGGAAAACTTACTTTTGGCGAACAAATAGGCGATGCGCCAGATGATTGGTACGTGGTGTACCAACATCCTGAAACGGGATTATTGCACGCTGCGGCATATATAGTTACCTTAGGAAAAACAAAGGAAAAAGCGGAAGAAAATCCGCATGTGATTGTTTATCACGATTATAAAAAAGTTGATGGAATTCCTGTCGCAACCAAATGGACCTTCCACAACTGGGATAAGGAGAACGGGATTGGTGAGCAAATAGGGGAAGCAACCATAAGCAACATCAAATTTTTTGATGCCAAAGATGAGCTTTTTGCGCAACCTGAAGATTCAAAATTAATTGAGAAATAAGAGTTTATTGACTCACTATTTCTGATGGGATATTCCTGTAGATTACCTGGTAAAAAGTTGAAGTATCGTAAGGTTTAATTATAATGTCGTTCATTCCTGACTTATAAATATCCTCCCTTATCTCTTCAATTTCCAATGCGGTAAGAGCAACTACGGGAATGTCTTTATTAAATTCCCTTATTTTCACAGTTGCTTCCATCCCGGTTATTCCCGGCATGTTCACATCCATTAAAACAAGGTCATAGTAGCTATTCCTAACTTTTTCTATCGCATCCAGGCCATTGTCGCAAATTTCGCAAATAAAAGATTTCTGCTCCAGGATTCGTTGGGTAACAACCTGATTGATCCGGTTATCGTCCACAATTAAAATTCGTCTTCCTTCTGATTCCTGAAAGGTAGATTCGTCTTTTATTGTCTCGATCCCATTATCCGCAATTCCGGCAGCGGCTTTTTTAAATTCAATCTCAAAACTAAATACAGAACCTTTCTCCTCCTCGCTTTCCAAATGAATATCAGAATTAAAGAGCAATAATAATTTCTTTACAATTGGCAGTCCCAATCCTGTACCCTGATAATTGTAGTTTTCCGATTTCAACTGGGAGAATTCTTCAAAAATAATTTGTTGTTTGTTTTTCGGAATCCCCAAACCATCATCTTTAATTTCAAAATAAATCTTTGCCGAACCTTTTTTATCTTCCACCAATTTTGTCGAGATCCAAATATTCCCCCGTTCGGTAAATTTCATGGCATTTCCTACCACATTCATCAATATTTGGGAAAGCCTTACGGGATCGCCTATCAAATTATACGATATATTTGAATCTATGTCCAGATGAATAGAGTTTTTATTTTGAAGCCTGGTAAACTCAAAAGATTTTACAATACTGTGCATTAAATCATTCAAATTGAAGGAAAGGTTTTCCAATTTCAACAAATTGGACTCCATCTTGTTCATTTGCAACACATCATTGATCAATGCCAATAGATAATCTGCTGAAAATTTCAGGGATTTAAGGTCATTTTCGTGGTTTGTCAGGGTTTTATCATCCATTAAAATTGAAGTTAACCCGATTACCCCATACAATGGAGTGCGCAATTCGTGGCTAATAGTTGAGAAAAATTTAGTCTTTAAAACCGAAAGCCGTTCTGCTTCTTCCTTTGCAATTAGCAATTCCTTATTTTTTTCAAGCAGATTTTTATTTAACTTTCTGCGCGATCGGCTAATTCTATACAATGTTATCAATATAATTATCAATATAATTGAGAAAATACTTGAAACGACCATTTTCTCCCTGGATGTTTCAATCAATTCATCCTTAAAGAGTTGTTCATTTTTAGAGATTTCCAGATCCTTTTGATATTGGCTAACTTCAAACTTCACATTAGCAGATAGAATCTGGCTCAACCTTTCCTTTTCAAAAATTTGAGAATTAAATTTATTATATTTCTCTAAAGCGAGAAAGGCTTCCTTATAACTTTCCTGCTTAAAAAGCAGGTTTGCATATTCCTTGTAAACCAAAGAACCCTCCAGGATCAAGGTATCTTTTTCTACCCTTTGAATTGCTTCCTCAAAATGAGTCTTTGCTCTTTCCAATTCATTTATTCCCATATGATAGCGGCCCATCAACGTGAGAAGTTGGGCCCTAATTAAATTATTGTCCCTATCCCCAAAAACTTCCCAGCTTTTTTGTAAATAAGGCAGGGCTTTTTCATATAACCCATTATCTATATAGGTCCAGGCAATATTTGCTGTAGGTTCCAAAAGCTTGCTCTCATAGTTCATTTTTGTGGCCAGGTTAATCGCCTTATTATAGTAATCTATCCCTATTTGAGTTGTGTTTTTATCTTCAGAATAAACGTTGCCCAAATTGTTGTAAGAAGATAATAGCAGAGTGTCGCTATTTAATTTCAGGGCAATTTTTAAGGATTCCTTATAATGCCTTCTGGAATGAAGCGTGTCATTTAAATCGGCATAATTGATACCCAAAACATTATTGGAATGGTAAATATAATAATCATTCCCACAGTTTTTGGATTCCTCGAGCAATTGCATTGCAACCTCAATGGATTCCTTGTACTCGTATTTTGTTAAATGTCCTGAGGTTATTTTATAAAGGGAATCCAGATAGGGGTCTTGATAGGCGCTCTGTTGCGAATAAAGATTCACAAAGGCCATTATAAAAATAAGTATTAAAAAGTAATTTTTTTTCAATTATTTAAGGTTAAGTTTGAAGCTTAGGGGCTCGAAATATACTCTATTATAGGCAATTACACGTTATAATTCTTAATTTTATCATAAAAAATTTAATTTCTGGGCCTTTTTGTTGAGGTTTAAGCAAATAATTTTTTAACCTTTCGGATTTTATCTTTCTATTAATTTAAATTTTTTATCTAATTTGAACTTTCCCTGGCATCTTTATTTAATGGCTTTTATCTACATTCTAGCCGGTTTTTTTCACTTTTTAAAACCAAAGGCTTATTTGCGAATTATTCCGCGATATTTGCCTGCGCATAAGGCTTTGGTTTATTTAAGCGGCGCTGTGGAAATTGGTTTAGGGGTTGGTTTGTGTTTCCCTGCCACAAAAAATTTGGCTATTTACGGGATTATTTTAATGTTGGCTGTCTTTTTGCTTATTCACTTTTATATGCTATCTTCCAAAAAAGCCGGCGCCGGAATTCCGGTTTGGGCTTTGGTTTTGCGAATTCCATTGCAATTCTTTCTTATGTGGTGGGCTTATTATTATCTGCAGTTTTAAATGATTTGATCTGAATGGAATTATTTAAGAAAAATGAAGAAAGACTGGATTTAAACCTTTCTGATGCAAATATCAGTTACTTTCCACATTTTCTTGAGCCCGAATTCGCAAATCGGGCCTTTAATGTTTTTTTAGATGAATTGGAATGGCGACAGCATACTGTCAAAATTTTTGGAAAATTGCTCCCGCAGCCAAGGTTAACGGCGCTTTATGGTGTTAATGATCAGTCATACACCTATTCTAATCTCACCCTGAAACCCCTTAAATTCACTCCGGAACTGCTTAAAATTCATCAGAAATTAATAGATCTCACAAAGATTGATTTCACACATTGCCTTGCAAATCTTTACCGCGATGGAAATGATAGTATGGGGTGGCATTCAGACGATGAGAAGGCGCTGGGAATAGATCCGGTAATCGCTTCTGTTAGTTTGGGAGGGGTACGAAATTTTCAGTTAAAACATAAAAACATCAAAGATCAAAGGTTTAAACTGGATCTTGAAAACGGCAGTTTACTTTTGATGGCAGGGAGAACACAGCATTTTTGGAAACACCAGCTTCCGAAAACCAAGAAACTGCTTTCACCCAGAATCAATCTTACTTTTAGGACACTTTTTCAGAAAATAGAATAAAGAGAAAAGAAAAAAGAATCAAGAATCAAGAGGCAAGACTAAAAAAAAATAAAGAATCCCGAATCTTCGAGAGACAAAAGACTGAGGACCAATTACTAAATTTATAAAAAGGTCAAATCTTTGCGAACTTTGCGTGAAATAATATGACCCGAACTCTTTCTGAATAGGTTTCTCGCAAAGCGCGCAAAGAAAAAAAAACGCAAAGCTCGCGAAGTTCATTCTTTGCGATCTCTGCGCATTTCTTGGCGGCCTTTGCGTGAAATAATCGATCGGTGAACATCTGGATTCGGGATTTCTCGGAAAGCGCGCAAAGAAAAAAAACGCAAAGCGCGCGAAGTTCATTCTTTGCGGCCTATGCGGCCTTTACGTGAATTCTTTGAGATCTCTGCGTATTTCTTTGTGGCCTTTGCGTGAAATCTTTGCGGACTTTGCGTGAAATTTTCGCGGTTACCTTTTTTCGCTACCTGTAAATTTCATTTAAGACAGATGCCAGTCGAAGGCCACCTTTTTGAAGTTGATCCCTTACTACTGGAAACCAATCGTACATATATCTGTATCCCAATTTTTCGCCGACTTTAGCTGAAGCATATACTTTTTCACTTAAAGCTTTCGACTCATACATCCAGTCTTCAAAAGATCCGGAAGTGATTTTCTTTTTTTGCAGTTCAGAAAGTTGCTCTGTGTTTTGTGCCAGATCAGAATAACTCATATCAAAAGAATCGATCATATTGCTGTCCCAAACCCGGTGAAGATTTGTGCCATCACCAAACCAGCGCATTTGTAGCTCGTTACCTCCTTTATCTTCCCCCCGGCCGGTATGCAAGGGCTGATGCAGGTCTCCAATAAAATGGACCAGCATCTTCAAATAAAATTCCTTATCGTCCCTGCTGGAATTTTTGTCTTTCAACACTGCCACACAGGTTTTAATTGCCATTAGCAAATCCCCGTCCGGATTGGCATTTTCTTTAGAATATACAGTTTCTCCCTCAGGAAGATTTACATAATGCCAGGGACCAAATTTCCGGAACTTTGAATCGCTTTTAATTTCATCTCCAAAAGTGGAAACAAAGGCCAGGCTTTTTCCACGGAGCAATTTATCTATTTCTTTTTTGGCTTTTTTGCTCAAATGGTTATCGGCTATTTCTCCGGTGGTTCTATGCCCAGTTTGTCCCCAGTCGTATTCTGTAGCATAACCAAGGCTGAGTGTCATCAATAAAACGGCTGTAAAAAATGTTTTTCTCATATTTCAATTATTATCTTCATTTACCTGTCTTGGATAAATGTAAGCCCTATTAAAATTTAGCTGAAAAGGGTGAGTGCAAAGATAAAGAACCATTTCATATCCTACTATTAAGTTTAATTAGGAATATTAAATTTAATATAATACTTTTATGATATCATTTTAATATCATTTAATTTTTATAAATATGGCAACAAACGAAAAAATCTCAAGGCCTTCAAATGGTTATCTTATGTTATTCCTCATCCTTATTCTTTTTTTTGGCAGTATAGCTGGGCTTATTGCATTAAAATCGGGATGGTTTCTCCTGCTCATTCTTCTGTCTATTTTTTTAGGTTTAGGTTTAATTATGGTAAATCCCAATGAATCCCGGGTACTTTTATTATTCGGTGAATATAAGGGTACGGTGAAAAAGAACGGATTATTCTGGGTGAACCCACTTTATTTTAAAAAGAAGATTTCTCTTCGCGCAAGGAACTTTGACAGTGAACGATTAAAGGTGAATGACAAAATGGGAAACCCTATAATGATAAGTACAATTTTAGTGTGGAGGGTACAAAACACCTATAAGGCATCCTTTGATGTCAACAATTTTGAAAATTTTGTGGTTGTACAAACCGATGCTGCCGTGAGAAAACTGGCTAGTCTCTACCCCTATGATAATTTTGCCGATGAAGGTCTGGATGAGGATATTACTTTGAGGTCCAGCGTTAACGAAGTAAGTGTAGCTTTGGAAATGGAACTGACAGAGCGATTGGAAATTGCCGGAATAGAAGTTCTGGAAGCCAGAATAGGCTATCTGGCCTATGCCAATGAAATAGCGAGCGCCATGCTGAAACGACAGCAGGCAACAGCAATAGTGGCGGCCAGGCATAAGATCGTGCAAGGAGCGGTGAGCATGGTAGAAATGGCCCTGGAAGAATTAAGCCGAAAAGAAATTGTGAATCTTGATGATGAACGTCGCGCGGCAATGGTTAGTAACCTTATGGTGGTGCTCTGCAGTGATAAGGATGTAGCGCCTATAGTTAATGCAGGCACTTTAAATCATTAATATGCGGGTTTTTATAGAAAAACAGCGATTTAATCAATGGTGGCTTTATGCAATTTATATACTTGTTCTTGCAATACTCATCACCGCGATCTATAAAAATTCTGATGGGTTTATCAATTTTCACAGCCCCATTCTTGTTCTTTTATTATTAATCGCGTTCATACCAATGGGATTCATCCTCTATATGCAACTTGAAACAAGGATTGACAATGAAGGCATAAGTTTAAAATTTTTACCCCTGGGATTTTCAAAAAAATCCTTTTCCTGGAAAGAAATCGATGAATGTTATGTAAGAAAATATAACCCCTTTGTAGAATATGGTGGTTGGGGAATAAGAGGTTCAAGCAGAAGAAAAGTATATAATGTATCCGGCTACCTTGGCATCCAAATTGTAACCAAAGACAAAAAGAAGTTTTTAATTGGTACCCAAAAACCAGATGCTGCAAGGGCGGTGCTTAAACACTATCAACACAAAAAATTAAAAACCTCGGAGAAATAAACCCTCAATGTGCGATCTATCGAAATATTATAATATTATAATGAAAAAATCTATTTTAAGTTGCCTGGCACTTGTCTTTACAACCTTAGGTTTTGGACAGGACTCCATCAGCTCCCTTGAGCAAAAATTAACTATCGACAAGTTTACAGATGGCACACTTATTCTTCCCGAGAATGTAGTAAAACCACCATTAGTAATCTTTATTCAGGGATCTGGCCCTGTGAACCGTGATGGAAATGCTCCTATGTTGAAAAATGACGGAATGAAGAAAATAAGTAAAGATCTTGCCGATAATGGGATTGCTTCCTTCCGTTATGATAAGCGCATTTTTAAAATGAATAAATTCAAAATAAAAGAAGAAGATCTCACTTTTAATGATTTTGTATTTGACCTTTCTAATGTTATCCAATATTTTCAGAAAGAAAACAACTTCAGCAAAATTATAGTAGCTGGGCACAGTGAAGGATCTTTGATTGGGATTTTGGGCGCTCAGGCTGAAACCGTTGATGCTTTTATTTCCCTTGCCGGGGCAGGCAGGAAAATTGATGATATTATCGTGTGGCAACTTTTCAAACAATCGGCAGAACTCTCAGAAAATGCAAGAATTTCTTTTGATGAAATGAAAACAAATGGCAGCACTTCAAACTACAGTCCTTATCTGGAATCCATTTTTCGGCCCAGCGTTCAACCATACATTAATTCCTGGATGAAATATGATCCTGCTGCCGAAATTTCAAAATTGGATATCCCGGTACTTATCATAAATGGAAGTAACGATTTACAAGTGGATGTAAAAGATGCTGAACTTTTAAAAGAAGCTAAGCCAGATGCAAAACTGGTTATCCTGGAAAACATGAACCATGTTTTCAGAAAAATTGAAGGTGAAAACCTGGATAACACCAAGGCTTATAATGAACCGGCCAGACCATTGCACCCTGAGTTGATCCCGACCATGGTGGAATTTGTGAATTCAATTAAATAAGAGATGAGTAAAAAGAAAGCATTTGCCTTAAGGTTGGACGAAGATTTGCTCAAAGCCGTTGAAAAATGGGCTGCTGACGAATTTCGGAGTACCAACGGGCAAATAGAATACATGCTTTCTAACGCATTAAAGGATGCTAAACGGCATCCAAAAAAACAGAAAACAGAAGAAGAATAATGGATTATAAAATAATTTTTTCAGATATAGATGGAACCTTATTAAATAAACAAAGAGAACTTTCTGAAACAACCATCCTGGAAATAAAAAAACTGAAAAACAAAATTCCCTTTATCCTGATCTCGGCCAGGATGCCCGCTGCAATGCGACACCTTCAAAATGAACTGGACATTAAAGAACTACCCATTATTTGTTATAATGGCGGATTGATCCTTGTGAACAATGAAATTGTGAGTTCTACAGAGATCCCCATTGACATAGTAGAGGATTTGAACAACTTTAATTCAAAGATTAATTGTCATATAAGCCTGTATCACCAAGATGAATGGTATGTGCCGGCAATGGATGAATGGGCGCTCAGGGAACAAAACAACACCAAAGTTGAGCCTGAAATAAAATTCCATGCCGCAGTAATTAAAAAATGGCGTTCAGAACAAAAAGGAGCACATAAAATTATGGCTATGGGAGAGGTATCCCAAATAGACCAAATTCGCGATTATCTCACTGAAGAATATCCAGATCAATTGCATTTATACCGATCGAAAAACACTTATTTGGAAATCGCTCCTAAAAGCATTTCAAAATATACCGCCATAGAATTGTTGCTTCACCGGCATTTTGAACTCACCCCGGGAGAAGCAATCGCTTTTGGCGATAATTACAATGATGTGGAAATGCTCAGGAATATAGGTTATGGCGTAGCAGTTGGCAATGCGCGTCCGGAGGCTTTAAAAGTGGCTAATGCAATTACAGAAATTAGTATTGATGATGGCGTTGCAAAAAGTTTAAATAAACTGTTCAAGTTTTAAGGTTCTGTTTGATAAATTTGAAGAAAATTTTATAAAATTATTAGTGCTTTCGTGGCTAAAAAACGTGTTGTATAGTTTAGCCACGAATGCACTAATGTTAAAGAATTTATAATAATTACCAATTAGGAATTTCCGGCTTTTTCCCAATAGTAGTATAAAAATTGTATTTTCGCCTTCAGAGAAAATCGACTTATGGAAAACGCCCCTTTTTTTACCAATGACGCCATCGTTTTTGGAATCCTGATGATATCCCTTGGTTTTGTATTCTACACCTCAGCGCGAAAAGAGGGTTTTTGGAAAAAATTCTATTCAGTGGTTCCCGCACTTTTAATGTGTTATTTAATTCCCTCAATATTTAATTCCCTCGGAATAATAGAAGATGAAACTTCTCAGTTATATTTTGTTGCCAGCAGATATTTGCTTCCCGCTTCCCTTGTTTTAATGACCTTAAGTATAGATTTAAAAGCAATATTCAGTCTGGGCCCAAAAGCCCTTATTATGTTTTTTACCGGAACCATCGGAATCATTATCGGAGGGCCACTGGCAATTCTTATAATCTCTGCTGTTTCCCCGGAAACAGTTGGCGGCGTTGGACCAGATGCAATTTGGCGCGGACTTTCCACCCTTGCAGGCAGCTGGATTGGCGGTGGCGCAAACCAGGCCGCAATGCTTGAAATATATGAATACAACCCCAATCTGTATGGCGGAATGGTGCTTGTGGATATTGTGGTTGCCAATTTATGGATGGCAATTTTACTGTTTGGGATTGGAAGAAACGAAAGAATCGACAAATGGCTGAATGCAGATGATTCTGCAATTACGAGCTTAAAGAATAGAGTAGCCTCCTACGCTGCCAGTGTAACCAGAAATCCTACTTTGGATGATTTGATAATAATGCTCGCCCTCGCCTTTGGCGCAGTAGGAATCGCCCATTGGGGTGCCGACTGGATCTCTGCGTTCTTATCGGCGAATTTTGAAGTTTTTACCGATAAAAAAAGCGCCCTGTCTTCATTTTCCTCTTCCTTTTTCTGGATGATCTCCATTGCTACTGCTATTGGAATTGTCTTGTCTTTCACCAAATTTAAAACTTATGAAGGCGCCGGTGCAAGTAAAATAGGAAGTGTTTTTATATACATATTGGTAGCAACCATAGGTATGAAAATGGATCTGACCATGGTATTTGACAATCCGGGTCTTATTGCCATAGGTTTGGTCTGGATGTCCATTCACGCAGGTTTATTGATCTTAATTGCCAAACTGATAAAAGCCCCCTTCTTTTTCCTTGCAGTGGGAAGCCAGGCTAATGTAGGAGGTGCTGCAAGTGCACCAATTGTAGCCGCGGCATTTCACCCATCTTTAGCCACAGTTGGGGTTCTACTGGCCGTTTTTGGATATGTAATTGGAACCTATGGTGCGATTTTGACTACAATATTAATGCAATTAGCCGCTGCCGGTTAGTAAAGAATCAAAATTTATATGATATTTGTCGCACGTAATTACATCTTATATTCATGAAAAAAATCAGCCTGTTATTGGCAATTATTATTAGCATTACTGCTTGTTCAAAAAAAGAAAGCAACATCCTGGTAAGAGGGAATGTTGAAGGTCTTAAAAAAGGGACCTTATACCTTCAAAAAATTGAAGATGCTGCTCTGGTCAATGTGGATTCTGTAATAATAAACGGCGACTCCAACTTTGAACTGGAAGATTTTATAACCAGCCCTCAAATCATGTATTTATTCCTTGATAAGGTTGATAATGCTGAATATGATGAACGAATTGAGTTTTTTGCCGAAGAAGGGGAAGTAACCATCAACACAACTTTAAAAAACTTTGCTGTTGATGCAAAGGTTTCAGGCTCTGCAAATCAAACAAAATTGATGGAATACCGTGAAATGATGTCACGCTTCAACGAAAAAAATCTTGAGCTTATTCAAAATAATTTTGAAGCACAGCGCGATAATAACGAGGAACTTCTAATCAAAACAAATACTGAATACGACCGGCTTTTAAGCAGAAGATATTTGTTTACAGTAAATTTCGCGGTCAACAATAAGGACCTGGAAATCGCTCCATACCTGGCCTTATCTGAAGTTTTTGACGCCAACATCAAATATTTGGACACCATTTATAAATCACTTACACCACATGTTCAGAAATCCAAATACGGAAAGGACCTGAAAGTATTCCTAAAAGAACGAAGGAAATCGGAAAAGTTGGAAGAAAAAGCGGAGAAACAATAACGAGGTTAGAAGTTCAAAACTAGACTGGAGACGAAAGTAAAAAATAGGAATAAAGGCTTACTTGGAAAAGTAAAATTCTTTACGGACTTTGCTGTTAAGTATTACCGGCATTTAGATCAAAAATCGGAGTTCATTGTTCTTAAACCCTTCAACAATTATTTCCTTTCGCACAATATTATTTAAACCTTTTAAACCTTTGTGTTTATATGCATTGATGGCAATATTTTCGTGCCACAAAGACTCTAAGTCACCAAGCAGCACAAAAAACCTACAATTGAAATATCGATTAAGGATTTTTAGCTGATAAAGTTTCTTACTTCCAATATCAAAAATCGGTGTTCCATGCTCTTAAATCAATAAACAGAATATTTCTCATTAAAAACTCTGCATAAAAAAAACTCCCCCATAATGGAGGAGTTTTGAGCCGATGGAGGGACTCGAACCCACGACCTGCTGATTACAAATCAGCTGCTCTAGCCAGCTGAGCTACATCGGCATCGAATATTTTTTACAATTCGTTTATTTTACCAACCAATGCATTGGCTTTAGCTTCAAAATCTTTCTCAATAGCTTTAAAATGTTGTTTTTTATTTTCAACATTTTTTTGATTGATCTTCGCCATCAATTCGTCAAAACCAGCGATAGCCTGGTCTACAATTGCTTCCGATTTTTTAGGTTCCTGTTTAGGGTTAGCTAATTGATGAATATATGCTGCTTCAATTAAATCTCCCATCACATAGTTTACATCTCTCTTTAACAATCTAATACTTGCCATTATTTCTTATTTTTAGGCTGCGAAAGTAAGTTATTTTTCGATATAATTATACACTTACTTCCAATATTTTCGCGTTTTGACTTTCTATCGAAATTTTTGTAATGCAGGCGGGTACTAACAAAGTCTCTCCCTGCTCCAGCACTTCCTGATTACCATCTGTCACAACCATCGATTTTCCTTCAACCCCCATCAAAATTACAAAGGAATCCATAGTCGAATAATCTCTTGTTATTTTCGAATCTAAGGCAATAATATTGGTTTTGAAATACTGGTTATGAAACAATTCTGAAGCCTGATTAACTTTGGCTGTATAATTTATTTTAAAATCCTTATCATTGGATAGATCGATGGCTTCAAGGGCCAAATCTGTATGAAGTTCTCTTGATTCTCCGGAATCTGTAACCCGGTCCCAATCGTAAATGCGATAGGTAATGTCTGAAGTCTGTTGAATTTCAGCCAATAATACTCCGGCTCCTATTGCATGAACCAAACCCGGATTAATAATAAAGGCATCTCCTTGCTTAACTTTCTCATGGTTTAATGCATCTACAAGTTTATTGGTTTCAACCAAATTTTGATATTCAGCTTTGGTGATCTGATCTTTAAACCCCATAATTACCTCGGCATCCTGATCTGCTTGCATGATGTACCACATCTCGGTTTTGCCAAACGAATTGTGTTTTTCCTTTGCAATTTTATCATCCGGGTGCAACTGTACTGAAAGTGCTTCGGCAGCATCTATGAATTTTATCAGTAAAGGAAATTTTGCGCCAAATCTTTCAAACACTTCTTTTCCTACGAACTGTGATCCATATTTCTCCAACAGCCATTTAATGGATTTCCCCTTTAAAGCTCCGTTTAAAATAATGGAATCGTTTCCGTCCACATCAGAAATTTCCCAACTTTCACCGGTATGGGAGGAAGGGCTGCTTTTGTTGAACAATTGCTTTAGTTTTTGCCCTCCCCAGATCTTTTCCTTCAGGATCGGGTCAAATTTCAATAAATAGAGCTCAGTTTTCATCTTGTAGTTTTATTAATTTTTTTAATGCCGTAGTTGTATGTTGGGAAGCATCCATATTATTGTAACGCATCCTGAGAATTCCGTTATTGTCAAAAATAAAGGTTTCCCGTCCCGGGATCAATCCAAGAAGTGAGGATTCTACGCCAAAAGCTTTTCTTGCTTCCTTATTTTTATCTGAAAGAAATATAAAAGGCAAGTTGTATTTATTGATAAATTTGGTGTGGGAAACTTCCGAATCAGAACTGATCGCGATCACTTCTGCCCCCAAATCTTTAAATTCCTGATATCGATCCCTGAATTCACAAGCTTCCTCAGTGCATCCGGGAGTGAAATCTTTAGGATAAAAATAAATAACAAAGGCCTTCTTTCCTTTAAAATGTTCTGTATTAAAATCTTTACCGTCCTTATCCTTAAGTTTGACCGAGGGTACAGTTTCTCCTTTTTTTAAAGACATTTAATTCCCGTTAAAGGTTACAAAATTTCTGGGTGTTTCGTACAAAGTAACCGAAAGTTCAAAATCCAAATTCAATTTCGGCCTTAATCTGTTCCAGATCACAACGGAGATATTTTCAGCAGTGGGGTTGAGATCCTGAAACTCCTCCACTTCTATATTCAGATTTTTATGATCAAAAGGAATTTCAATTTCATGATAGATCAGGTCTTTTAAAACTTTTAAATCTATTACAAAACCGGTTTCAGGATCAATTAGTCCGGTAACGGAAACCGTGAGCTCATAATTATGCCCGTGATAATTTGGGTTGCTGCATTTTCCAAAAACAGCCTCATTTTTTTCCTGGTCCCAATCCTTCCGATATAACCGGTGGGCTGCGTTAAAATGAGCCTTCCTGTGTACTGTTACTTTCATTGTTGTATAGATTGGTAGTACTTGTCAAATATGATCTTAAACCATTCTGTATAGCATTCCGGATGGCTTTTCATGTCCTTTTGAACATCTTCCAATTCCATCCATTTCCATGCTGAAACCTCCTCGGGATTCAAATTAGGAACATCGTTGAAATTCCCTACCAAAATATGATCAAATTCATGTTCGGTTAAACCATTATCAAAAGGGGCTTTGTAAATAAAAGCCATGGTGTCTTTTAATTCGGTAGTAAATCCCATTTCTTCCTGTAATCGCCTTTTCCCTGCTTCAATATTGCTTTCTCCTTCGCGCTGATGGCTGCAACAGGTATTGGTCCACAGTCCCGGGGAATGGTATTTGGAAAGGGCGCGTTGTTGCAACATCAATTCGTTTTTATCATTAAAAACAAAAACTGAAAAGGCACGGTGCAACAGTCCTTTTTCATGAGCTTCCATCTTGGGCATTAATCCTATTGGCTCATCTTTTTCATTCACCAGGATCACTTTTTCTTCTTCCATTGCTTTAATTGATTTTCAAAAATACAAAATCGGCCTGGCAAATCATAAGAAAATAAGTTCTTCGGGTGTAATCTTCCATTAAAAAATATATAAAAAGCTAATCATGCTACTATTCCCTTTTCTTACTCAAATAATTTATATTTGCAAACTTAAATCAACAAATGAAATTTACCGACGAAATAAAACGCAGAAGAACTTTTGGAATCATTTCACACCCGGATGCCGGTAAAACCACGCTTACAGAAAAACTCCTGCTATTTGGAGGTGCAATTCACGAAGCAGGCGCGGTAAAATCAAACAAGATCAAAAAAGGCGCTACCAGTGACTTTATGGAAATTGAGAGACAACGTGGAATTTCGGTTGCCACCTCAGTTCTCGCATTTGAATACGGTGGGATCAAAATAAATATCCTGGATACTCCCGGGCACAAGGATTTTGCTGAAGATACTTTTCGGACACTTACAGCGGTAGATAGTGTTATTGTGGTGATTGATGTTGCGAAAGGGGTTGAAGAACAAACCGAGAAACTTGTGGAAGTTTGCCGGATGCGGAATATTCCTATGATAATTTTCGTCAACAAAATGGACCGTGAAGGTAAAGATGCTTTTGAACTGTTGGATGAAATTGAGCAAAAACTGAATTTAACCGTTACTCCCCTGAGTTTCCCGATAGGAATGGGATACGATTTTAAAGGGATTTACAATATCTGGGAACAAAATGTAAATCTATTTACGGGCAATCCCAGAAAAGATATAGAAGACACAGTAGAAATTTCAGATTTAAAATCTGATGAATTAGATCAGCTCATAGGGGAAAAATCGGCAAATACCCTAAGGGAAGAATTAAATTTGGCAATTGGCGTTTATCCCAAATTTGATAAAAAAGCTTATTTGGATGGAAATTTACAACCTGTATTTTTCGGTTCAGCCTTAAATAATTTTGGAGTAAGGGAATTGCTGGATTGTTTTGTGAGCATCGCTCCCCCTCCCCGCGCAAAAGAAAGCGATACTAGAATCGTAAAACCGGAAGAAAAAGCATTTACCGGATTTGTGTTTAAAATCCACGCCAATATGGACCCAAAACACCGGGACAGGCTGGCATTTGTGAAAATTGTATCCGGAATATTTGAACGCAACAAGCCCTATTTGCACGTAAGGCAGGGAAAAAACTTCAAGTTTTCAAGTCCGAATGCCTTTTTTGCCGAAAAAAAAGAGGTTGTAAACATCTCTTATCCCGGTGATATCGTTGGGTTACACGACACAGGAAATTTTAAAATCGGCGATACGCTTACCGAAGGGGAAGTATTGAATTATCGTGGTGTTCCAAGTTTTTCCCCGGAACATTTCCGCTTTATCAACAATGCCGATCCTATGAAATCCAAGCAATTGGAAAAAGGAGTAGATCAGTTGATGGATGAAGGGGTTGCCCAGTTATTCACCCTGGAATTGAATAACAGGAAAGTGATAGGAACGGTTGGCGCCTTGCAGTTTGAGGTAATTCAATACAGGTTGGAACACGAATACGGCGCGAAATGTACCTATGAAAATTTAAATGTGTACAAGGCGACCTGGGTTGAACCTGAAAACCCCAAAAACGAAGAGTTTAAAGAATTCAAACGCGTAAAAGCGAAATTTCTGGCAAAAGATAAACAGGGACAATTGGTGTTTTTTGCCGATTCCCAGTTTTCACTGCAAATGACCCAGCAAAAATTTCCTTCTATTAAATTCCATTTTACATCTGAGTTTTAATTTGAGAGGAAAAAATTTAAAACGAAAAGTATTTCACTTCCTAGCTTGGAAAAGCAGGACAAAAAAAAACCCAAAGCGCTCGCTTCGGGTTTTTTGATTAAATATCCAGTTCTATTAAGCCTTGCTTAATCCTTACCCCACGTGTTATGAAGGCCGCGAGGGTTTATTCTAAAAAATACCTGAATTATAAGTGTAAACTAAGCTTTATCCTCCTTTACCATCTGGAAAATCTTTAATTTTTTTCCGGTTAATTTTTCCAATAATCCGCCTTTTCGCAAAGTTCCCCATATTTCGAGCTCGGGGTCGCTAAGCGTGGTGATAAGCAGGTTAATTGTTCCTTTTTTATTGTTAATTTCCAGCTTTTGTACGTTTTGATAGTGGCTTCGGTCCAACCCATCGGCAACCCTTAAGAGTGCCGAAAGCTTTTTTACTCGTTTTCGTAACTTTTTACTCAATTGTTTATAGCGTTTATGCCGCTTGTGTGGTGTTGACTTTCTATGATACCTGGCCACATTGGCCATTATGTTTATTTCATCTTCCTTAAAACCGAGCAAATCTGAATACCTAATTAGGTACAGGGCGTGTTTATGGTGTTTTCGGTAGGAAATATAGTAGCCTATATCGTGCATTAAACTCGCATATTCCAGCAACTCCCTGTCAGATTCTTTTAGTTTCAATTCTTCTTTGAACTTATCAAAAAGTTGTAGCGAAAAATTAGAAACGTGGCTGGAATGTGCTTCAGGCCAATTACACTTCCGCAGCAATTCGTAAATACTCCTGCGACGCGGATCTTTAAAATTTGCCACAAGGTCCAGGTTTAGTTGCTCCCTTTTATTGTTGATATAATTCAGTATCATTCCTTCGCGAAGGGCACCTTCAGAGATTTTAATATTTTCAATCTTAAATTTATCTACAAGAAACTTCAACAAAACCATTCCGGGATTAATAATATCTACCCGTTTTTCTTCTAAAGCCTTTTCTTTTAGACGCTGTTTTTTATCGAGTTTGATAAAATCGGAATACAAATCTTTAAAATCATCTGCGTTAAATTCCAGTTCGTTAAGGCTTCTCTTAGCAGAAATCGAGTTCCTAACGGCCACCATATCCCCTATATTTTCCATAGTTCCCGAAGAACCGATAATGGTTTTCACCTTATGCTTTTTAACCAATTTAAATACTTCAGAAAGCTCTTTCTCAAAATGCATTTGAAGTTTTTTGATGTCTTTTTGATTAATAGGATCTGAACCTACAAAAGCGGCGGCCATCCTGGCGACTCCCAATTTCAAACTATTAGAGTAGATAAATTCTTTATTGTTACCAATAATAAATTCAACGCTACCACCCCCAATATCTGCCATAAGCACCATTTCTTTTCCTAAAACAATACTATGCTTAATGGCGAGGCCAATCATTTCAGCTTCCATTTTTCCTGAAATGGCCCGTACAATAATTCCTATTTTTTTTCCGACTTCTTTAATAAAATCGCCACCATTTTCTGCTTCACGAATAGCACTGGTGGCATAGGCAAGAATGTTTTCTACATTATGACTATCGCATAAAGATTTAATCCGTTTTAGCGCTTCCAGTCCGCGATCCATTGCCTCCCGGCTCAACCTGTCTTCCAGGCCTTTTTCAGCCAGGATAACCATTTCTTTGAGTTTGTTAACTGTACGGAAACTGCCATCGGGATATATATCCACCAGAATGGCGTGAAAAGAATTGGTCCCAAGATCTATTGCCGCTATTCTCTTGGCAGGTTCAGAATTAGTGATTTTATCGGTCATTTTTTGGATATTTTGAGCTGAAGAAAAAATCAGTTCATACTGCTATACTTCTAAGTTAGGAAATATTTTCTATAATATACACGACGCTAAAACTACTGATGAAAAAGGCAATAAAAAAACCTACAGAATTAAACATGAATCAGGAGCGAATTTTGTGGACCAGCCCAAATTTTAGAAAACCTGTAAAGAAAAAGTAGCCCACGATTTTAATCGTGGGTTATAGGTGGGTTTGTAATAAATTGGTTTAAACCATTTCCACTAACACTAACAGTTTTTTTTAGGGTTTTAAATTATAGATTTGATTTGAGTTTTATTTTTAAAATTTCTTCCCAATTTGATTTCAAAGACAGAATATTTTTATATCCCGACTACATATAAAACCGTTGAAACGGTTGGGATAGTTTTTATGGTTTCCTTTTACCCACGATTAAAATCGTGGGCTATATCTAAAACAGGAACAATTTCATGTCCAATCCACACAGGATTTTAACGCAACCCTGCCAGGGTCTTTTTTTACCCTAGCAGGGTTATAAACATCTGCGGAATTTTAAAAAAAAATGCTTTCAGAAGAAAATATAGTTGACAAAGAAATATAGGAATTTTCCTGTTTAGATTGACTAATATATTTGCTTAGTCCACAATAATTATTCTGGATTTATTTAAAACAGGAAGTGTTTCAATCCCAAGTTTTTTCGGAAAAGCAGGAACAAAAAAAAACCCGAAGCGCTTGCTTCGGGTTTTTGTATAAATATCCATTTCTGTTAAGCTTGACCGACTGGACCAAAGTTTAAAGGAATAGGTGGTTGTTCATAATCTTTTATCTCTCCGTGAGCTTTTTCAAACCTTTGAACATTGTCACCCAAAGCTTTTAAAAGTCTTTTGGCGTGCTGGGGAGTTAAGATAATACGTGATTTCACTTTACTCTTTGGTGTTCCCGGCATAATGCTTACAAAATCCACGACAAATTCTGATACCGAATGATTAATTATCGCCAGGTTGGAATAAGTTCCTTCCGCAATTTTCTCGTCCAATTCAATATTTATCTGACCCTGTTTAGGTTTTTTTTGATCGCTCATGTTTAAGATTAAAATTAATTGTATTTATTAAGCCTGTCTCCAAAAGATATAAAATAACTTCTGAAGGCATAACTTTATTTGATAGCCCATTTTCAAGGCCGCTTATCGCGGCACTTGAAAATGACACCTATCTTTTAATTATAATTCACTTCTTGTTTCTTCTCCATCAACTCATCATAATCCTCTTTTGAACCTACAATAATGCTTTCATACGAACGCATTCCTGTACCTGCAGGGATTTTATGTCCAACAATTACATTTTCTTTAAGTCCTTCAAGATCATCCACTTTTCCGCTCACTGCGGCTTCGTTTAGAACTTTGGTTGTTTCCTGGAAGGATGCTGCAGAAATAAAGGATTTTGTTTGAAGTGATGCCCTGGTAATACCTTGTAAAATTGGCATTGCGGTAGCAGTAACAACTTCCCTTGAGGTAGCCAATACTTTATCTTCCCTTCTCAAAGATGAATTCTCGTCCCTTAATTCACGAAGGCTAACGATTTTTCCAGGTTTAAGTGTGGTTGAATCTCCCGCATCTTCAATAACCCTCATTCCAAAGATCTTATCGTTTTCTTCAATAAAATCAGATTTATGGATCAATTGGTTTTCCAAGAAAATGGTGTCTCCCTGATCTACGATCCGAACTTTGCGCATCATCTGACGAACAACCACTTCAAAGTGCTTATCGTTAATTTTCACACCTTGTAAACGATATACTTCCTGAACTTCATTCACAAGATACTGTTGAACAGCATTTGGTCCTTTGATGCTCAAGATATCTTCCGGAGTTATAGATCCATCAGATAGCGCCATTCCGGCACGGATATAATCGTTTTCCTGAACCAGGATCTGGTTGGAAAGTTTGACAAGGTATTTTTTAACTTCACCAAGTTTTGATTCTACAATGATCTCACGGTTACCCCTTTTAATTTTTCCGAAGGAAATAACTCCATCAATCTCACTTACTACAGCAGGGTTAGATGGGTTACGTGCTTCAAATAATTCGGTGATACGGGGAAGACCCCCTGTAATATCACCCGATTTTGAAGATCTACGAGGAATCTTAACCAAAATCTTACCGACTTTGATCTTTTCATCTTTATCTACCATCAAGTGGGCACCGACAGGAAGGTTATAAGAACGAATAACTTCGTCTTTTTTACCTATAATCAGAAGTGTTGGAATAAGTTTTTTATTCCTTGCATCTGTAATTACTTTTTCCTGGAATCCTGTTTGTTCATCAATTTCAACCTGGTAGGTAGAACCTTGATCAATATTTTCATATTTGATTTTACCTGCAAATTCTGAAATAATTACCCCGTTATATGGATCCCATTGGCATACGATATCGTCTGCTTTTACTGTATCACCATCATGAATAAAGATTTGAGCACCATAAGGAATATTATTTGTGCTTAACACTACACCAGTTTTCTTGTCTTTAACTTTAAGTTCTGATGTACGTGAGATAATGATATCGGTAATTTGCCCATCAGGACCTTCACCTTTTACCACTTTCAAATCTTCAATTTCGGCAATACCGTTATACTTGACAATTATTTTATTTTCTTCAGAAATATTCCCTGCAATACCTCCCACGTGGAAGGTTCGAAGTGTAAGTTGAGTTCCCGGTTCCCCAATAGATTGGGCGGCAACAACTCCTACAGCTTCACCTCTTTGAACCAGTTTATTGGTTGAAAGATTTCTACCGTAACATTTTACACAAATTCCCTTTTTAGCTTCACAGGTAAGAGCCGATCTCACTTCTACACTTTCAATAGGAGTATCTTCAATTTTCTTAACTGTTTCTTCTAAAATTTCTTCTCCGGCTCCAACTAATAATTCTTCAGTTAATGGATGGAAAACATCATTTAGGGAAATTCTTCCCAAAATTCGTTCCCCAAGAGATTCAACGATTTCGTCGTTCTTTTTAAGCGGTGTTACTTCAACTCCACGCAAGGTTCCACAATCTTCTTCATTTACAATTACATCTTGTGAAACATCCACCAATCTACGGGTTAAATAACCTGCATCGGCAGTTTTAAGTGCAGTATCGGCAAGACCTTTACGAGCACCGTGGGTAGAGATAAAGTATTCAAGAATTGAAAGTCCTTCCTTAAAGTTAGAAAGAATTGGGTTTTCAATAATTTCACCTCCGGCGGCGGTTGATTTTTTAGGCTTAGCCATCAATCCACGCATTCCGGTCAATTGCCTGATTTGTTCTTTGGAACCACGGGCACCGGAATCAAGCATCATATACACAGAGTTGAATCCCTGATTATCCTCACGGATACGTTTCATCGCCAATTCTGTAAGACCGGCGTTGGTCGATGTCCAAATATCAATAACCTGATTGTAACGTTCGTTATTGGTAATAAGGCCCATATTATAGTTTCCTATAATACCATCAACCTGTTCGTTCGCTTCATCTATCATAGATTGTTTTTCCTCAGGGATAATAATATCTCCCAAACTAAAGGACAAACCACCTGTATATGCGAAACTATAACCCAAATCCTTAATTTTATCAAGGAATGCAGAAGTTGCAGGGACACCGCAAACTCTTAATACATTACCGATAATATCTCTTAAGGTTTTCTTGGTTAATACCTCGTTAACAAAACCAACTTCATTCGGAACAGTTTCATTAAATAAAACCCTTCCAACAGTAGTTTCAATAATTTGGTTTACCAACACACCTTCCGCATTGAAATCCATCGCCCTTATCTTAATAACGGCGTTTAGATTTACCATTTTTTCGTTATAAGCAATAATAACCTCTTCAGCAGAATAGAATGTAAGGCCTTCACCTTTAATTTTAATTTCCTCTGTGGAAGTCCTTGGTTTTGTCATATAATACAAACCAAGTACCATATCCTGTGATGGCACCGTGATTGGTTGTCCATTCGCAGGGTTAAGAATGTTATGAGAACCCAACATCAACAATTGAGCTTCCAGAATTGCTTCTGGGCCAAGTGGCAAGTGAACTGCCATCTGGTCACCATCGAAATCGGCATTAAACGCAGTACACGCCAATGGGTGCAACTGAATCGCCTTTCCTTCAATAAGTTTAGGCTGGAATGCCTGGATTCCCAAACGGTGAAGGGTTGGAGCCCTGTTAAGTAAAACCGGGTGACCTTTAAGTACGTTTTCTAAAATATCCCATACTACAGGTTCTTTTTTATCTATTATTTTTTTAGCAGATTTCACGGTTTTTACAATCCCTCTTTCTATCAATTTTCTGATAACGAAAGGTTTGTAAAGTTCGGCTGCCATATCTTTTGGGATACCACATTCAAACATTTTTAATTCCGGTCCAACTACAATTACCGAACGTGCTGAATAATCTACACGTTTTCCAAGCAGGTTTTGACGGAAACGCCCTTGTTTTCCTTTTAAGGAATCGGAAAGGGATTTCAATGGCCTGTTTGAATCGGTTTTTACTGCTGATGACTTTCTTGTGTTGTCAAATAAGGAATCTACTGATTCCTGAAGCATACGTTTTTCGTTACGCAGAATCACTTCCGGGGCTTTGATCTCCATCAATCGTTTTAAACGATTGTTTCTGATAATAACCCTTCGGTACAAATCATTTAAATCGGAAGTTGCGAAACGTCCACCATCCAAAGGTACCAAAGGTCTCAACTCTGGAGGAGTAATTGGAATAACCTTCATGATCATCCATTCCGGACGATTTTCCTTTCCGACATTTGCATCTCTGAAAGCTTCCACAACCTGCAGTCTTTTCAAGGCTTCAGTTTTACGTTGTTTCGAAGTTTCATTGTTTGCTTTATGTCTAAGATCGTAAGAAAGTTGGTTAAGATCGATTCTTTTTAGAAGTTCGATCAAACATTCAGCTCCCATTTTTGCAAGAAACTTATTTGGGTCATTATCATCCAAATACTGGTTTTCCTGCGGAAGGGTTTCTAAAATATCAAGATATTCCTCTTCTGTAAGGAAATCCAGTCTTTTACAAGCTTCACCCTCTGCATTTCTGGCAATACCAGCTTGAATTACAACATATCTTTCGTAATAAATGATCATATCCAATTTCTTGGAAGGAAGACCAAGTAAATATCCGATTTTGTTAGGCAATGAACGGAAATACCAGATGTGTGCAACGGGAACAACCAGGTTGATATGCCCAACACGGTCCCGACGTACTTTTTTCTCTGTTACTTCTACCCCACAACGGTCACAAACAATTCCTTTGTATCGGATTCTCTTATATTTTCCACAGGCACATTCATAATCCTTAACAGGACCGAAAATACGCTCACAGAATAACCCGTCACGCTCTGGTTTGTGCGTACGATAGTTAATGGTTTCCGGCTTAAGAACTTCGCCGCGAGACTCTGCTAAGATTGACTCAGGTGAAGCTAAGCCAATAGAGATTTTATTAAACCTCTGTTCTGTACTTTTTTCATTATTTCTAGCCATAATAATTGCTGCTATCTAATTGTTGTGAAAATCCTGCTTTTCAAAGTTGGGCATTTTATTACCCAACTTTAGAAAGCAAAATATTATTCTACTAGTTTAATATCCAATCCCAAACCTTTCAATTCGTGCATTAACACGTTAAAAGATTCTGGTAATCCGGGCTCAGGCATAGGCTCTCCTTTTACGATTGCCTCGTAAGTTTTGGCTCTACCTATAACATCATCCGATTTAACGGTCAAAATTTCACGCAAGGTTGCAGAAGCCCCGTAGGCTTCCAGTGCCCAAACTTCCATTTCACCAAACCTTTGTCCACCAAATTGTGCTTTACCACCTAATGGTTGTTGGGTAATGAGTGAGTATGGTCCAATTGAACGCGCGTGCATTTTGTCATCAATCATATGTCCTAATTTCAACATATAAATTATCCCAACAGTTGCTTTTTGATCAAATCTGTCTCCGGTTCCACCATCATATAAATAAGTATGTCCAAAACGGGGCACACCGGCTTCATCTGTAAGTTCGTTGATTTGATCTAAAGTTGCACCATCAAAAATTGGCGTTGCATATTTTCTTCCCAGTTTTTGTCCTGCCCATCCCAATACGGTCTCATAAATTTGACCAATATTCATACGGGAAGGCACCCCAAGTGGGTTAAGAACGATATCTACAGGAGTTCCATCTTCCAAAAATGGCATATCTTCATGGCGAACAATACGGGCTACAATACCTTTGTTACCGTGTCTTCCTGCCATTTTATCGCCTACCTTCAGTTTTCTCTTTTTAGCGACATAAATTTTCGCCAATTTGATAATTCCTGCAGGCAACTCATCTCCTACAGAGATGGTGAATTTTTCCCTTCTTAGATTTCCCTGAAGATCGTTTTCTTTGATCTTATAATTGTGAATTAGATTTGCGACAAGCTTGTTCAAGTGATCATCGGTTGTCCAGGTTCCCTGAGTAAGATGTATATAATCATCTACTGCATTCAACATTTTTAGGGTATATTTCTTGCCTTTTGGCAAAACTTCTTCCCCTAAATCGTTTTGAACTCCCTGAGCTGTTTTTCCTCCTACTAGTGCGAACAATTTATCTACCAATTGCGATTTTAAAACTGCAAATTTGGCGTCGTAATTCTTATCAAGGGTAGCTACATCTTCTTTATCCTGAACTCTTTTTCGTTTATCTTTTACTGCTCTTTGAAATAACTTTTTGTTAATTACAACACCTCTTAAAGATGGGTGCGCTTTTAACGAAGCATCTTTTACATCTCCGGCTTTATCTCCAAAGATTGCTCTAAGCAATTTTTCTTCAGGAGTTGGATCGCTTTCTCCTTTTGGTGTAATTTTACCAATAAGAATATCACCGGGTTTAATTTCGGCTCCAATTCGAATCATTCCGTTTTCATCCAAATCCTTTGTGGCTTCTTCAGAAACGTTTGGAATATCGTTGGTCAATTCTTCATTACCTAATTTGGTATCACGAACTTCCAATGAATATTCATCAATATGAATAGATGTAAACACATCTTCCCTTACTACTCTTTCCGAAATCACGATTGCATCCTCAAAGTTATACCCTTTCCAAGGCATGAAGGCAACTTTCATATTTCTTCCAAGTGCAAGTTCCCCTGCTTCGGTTGCATAACCCTGGCAAAGCACCTGACCTTTGGAAACCCTGTCCCCAACCTTAACAATTGGTTTCAGGTTGATAGAAGTTCCCTGGTTTGTTTTTCTGAATTTAACAAGTTGATATGTTTTGGAATCACTTTCAAAACTCACCATTCTTTCTTCCTCGGTGCGATCGTATTTAATTGTGATTTTGTCTGCATCTACATATTCTACTTCACCTTCTCCTTCAGCATTGATTAAAACCCGCGAATCTGTAGCTACTTGTCTTTCCAGACCAGTACCCACAATAGGCGCTTCTGCTCTTAATAAAGGGACAGCCTGACGCATCATGTTTGATCCCATTAATGCCCTGTTGGCATCATCGTGTTCAAGAAAAGGAATTAAAGAGGCCGAAATTGATGAGATTTGGTTAGGCGCAACATCTATATAGTTAATCTCTTTTGGATCAACTACCGGAAAATCGCCTTCCATTCTGGCAATTACTTTATCGGAATTAATTGTTCCATCATCCTTCAACGGGATGTTTGCCTGCGCAATTTTCATGTCTTCTTCCTCTTCAGCGCTTAAGTAAATAGGTGTTTCAGAGAAATCGATTTTAGCGTCAATTACTTTTCGATAAGGAGTTTCAATGAATCCCATACCATTTACTTTGGCGAATACTGCCAGGGAAGATATAAGCCCAATGTTTGGTCCTTCAGGAGTTTCTATTGGACATAATCTACCGTAGTGGGTATAGTGAACATCACGTACCTCAAATCCTGCGCGCTCCCTCGATAATCCACCTGGTCCAAGTGCAGATAACCTACGTTTATGTGTAATTTCACCCAATGGATTGGTTTGATCCATAAACTGGGATAACTGGTTGGTTCCAAAAAATGAATTGATAACTGAAGACAAGGTCTTCGCATTGATCAAATCTATTGGGGTAAAAACCTCGTTGTCGCGAACGTTCATCCGCTCACGGATGGTACGTGCCATACGAGCTAATCCAACACCAAACTGTTGAGATAATTGTTCACCTACTGTTCTAACACGACGGTTGGACAAGTGATCAATATCATCAATTTCCGCTTTGGAATTTATTAACTCTATCAAATATTTTACAATGGTAATAATGTCTTCTTTGGTAAGCACTTGCTTATCCATAGGAACATTAAGACCCAGTTTTTTGTTCATTCTGTAACGTCCAACTTCGCCAAGATTATAGCGTTGTTCTGAGAAGAACAATTTATCTATTATCCCACGTGCTGTTTCCTCATCTGGCGGTTCGGCATTACGCAGTTGACGGTAAATGTGCTCTACGGCTTCTTTTTCAGAGTTGGTTGGATCTTTCTGTAAGGTATTATGAATAATGGCATAATCCCCGGTAGAGTTATCTTCTTTATGAAGCAGGATGGTTTTGGTCCCTGTTTCAATAATGGTTTCAATGTGATCTTTATCCAATTCGGTATCGCGATCTAACACGATCTCGTTACGTTCAATGGAAACCACTTCCCCAGAATCTTCATCCACAAAATCTTCATACCAGGTATTTAATACCCTGGCAGCAAGTTTGCGTCCCAAAACTTTTTTAAGTCCTGTTTTAGACACTTTAACTTCTTCGGCAAGGTCAAAAATTTCAAGGATATCCTTGTCACGTTCAAATCCAATAGCACGGAAAAGTGTAGTTACAGGTAATTTTTTCTTTCTGTCGATATAAGCGTACATCACGTTATTTATATCGGTAGCAAATTCTATCCAGGATCCTTTAAAAGGAATAACCCGGGCAGAATATAATTTCGTTCCATTTGCATGGAAAGACTGTCCAAAGAAAACACCAGGAGAACGGTGTAATTGGGAAACTACAACACGCTCTGCACCATTGACACAAAAGGTGCCACTTGGGGTCATGTAAGGAATGGTACCTAAATACACATCCTGTACAATAGTTTCAAAATCTTCATGTTCGGGATCGGTACAATACAGCTTTAAGCGCGCTTTAAGCGGTACGCTATAGGTCAAACCACGTTCAATACATTCCTGAATAGAATATCTTGGCGGATCCACGAAATAATCCAGAAATTCTAAAACAAAATTGTTACGGGTATCTGTAATAGGAAAGTTTTCCATGAAGGTATTATAGAGACCTTCATCTCCCCTTTCTTCTGATTTCGTTTCTAGTTGGAAGAAATCCTGAAATGACTTGATTTGGACATCCAAAAAGTCTGGATAATCAGGCTTGTTCTTTACAGAAGAGAAATTCAATCTTTCAGTTTGCGTTGCTAACATCAGTGGACGGAATTATAATTTATATATAAAATGGGTGCGTTATGAACGAAATGTTTCATATACGCAAAAGGGTTTAGACCTTCAGGAGAGTATCCCGAGGTCTAAACCTAAACAATATTGCTTTTGAGGCTTATTTAAGCTCAACCTCTGCTCCTGCTGCTTCTAATTGTGTTTTCAATGATTCAGCTTCATCTTTTGAAACTCCTTCTTTAACTGGTCTTGGAGAATTATCTACCAATTCCTTAGCTTCTTTAAGACCTAATCCGGTAAGTTCTTTTACCAATTTAACTACGGCCAATTTAGAACCACCCGGAGCTTTAAGGATTACATCAAATTCGGTTTGTGCTTCTTCAGAAGCTTCTTCACCACCACCGGCTACAACTACTGCTGCTGCAGCTGCTGGTTCAATACCATATTCATCTTTTAATATACCAGCTAACTCATTAACTTCTTTTACTGTTAAGTTAACCAATTGTTCTGCGAAATCTTTTAATTCTGCCATTTTCTATCGTTTTAAAATGTTCTTTAATTATTATTGTTAAAAAGTGCGTACTTGTTTATTCTTCCTTCTCAGAAAGAGTTTTAAGAATTCCGGCTAATTTACCACCGCTTGATTTAAGCGCTGAAATAACGTTTTTAGCAGGTGATTGTAACAATCCGATAATATCTCCAATAAGTTCTTCTCTGGATTTAATGTTAACTAAAGTATCTAAATAGTCATCTCCTATATAGATTCCTTCAGCAATATATGCTCCTTTAAGAACTGGTTTTTCAGATTTTTTCCTGAATTCTTTGATCACTTTGGCCGGAGCGTTTCCGGTTTCAGAAATCATAATAGATGTAGAGCCTGTTAAAACTGATGGAAGTTCCCCAAATTCTTTATCTGAAGCCTCCATAGCTTTAGCAAGCAATGAATTCTTAACTACTGCAAGTTTTACGTTTGCTTTAAAACAAGCACGACGTAAATTTGTAGTTTTCAAGGCATTAAGCCCTGATATATCTGCAAGGTAAATAATGGAATTATTTGTTAACTGCGCAGTTAAATCTTCAATTACTAATGATTTTTCTTCTCTTGTCATAATCTATAATGTTATTGCTCAGTGAACCTTTTAGTATCAATTTCAATACCTGGACTCATAGTAGAAGATATGTGTATACTTTTGATATAAACACCCTTAGAAGTCGTTGGTTTCAATTTCACTAAAGTGGTTAATAATTCTCTTGCGTTTCCGGCAATCTTATCGGCATCAAAAGATGCTTTTCCTATTCCCGCATGTACAATTCCGGTTTTATCAACTTTAAAATCAATTTTACCAGCTTTAACTTCGGTTACTGCTTTTGCAACGTCCATGGTCACTGTTCCGGTTTTTGGGTTAGGCATTAATCCTCTTGGTCCTAATATTCTACCTAAAGGTCCTAACTTCCCCATTACACTTGGCATGGTAATAATCACATCTACATCTGTCCAACCAGCCTTGATCTTATCAAGATATTCATCAAGACCAACATAATCTGCACCGGCTTGTTTAGCTTCCTCCTCTTTATCGGGAGTTACTAAAGCAAGTACCTTAACGTCTTTACCAGTACCGTGTGGAAGGGTTACTACACCTCTTACCATTTGATTGGCTTTACGTGGATCTACATTCAAGCGAATTGCCAAATCTACAGAGGCATCAAAATTTTCACTTGCAACTTCTTTTATTAAAGCAGAAGCTTCAGCTACCGAATACGTTTTACCGTTCTCTATCTTAGCCTGAGCCTCTTTTTGCTTTTTAGTTACTTTTGCCATTTTTAATTTCTATTTTGGATTAAAACGGCGCTTGCCCTTTAACAGTTACACCCAAGGAGCGAGCTGTTCCCGCAACCATCTTCATAGCCGATTCTAATGTAAATGCATTTAAATCCTGCATTTTATCTTCAGCAATTGCTTTGACCTGATCCCAAGAAACACTGGCAATCTTTTTACGATTAGGCTCACCCGATCCTTTTTTTACTTTTGCCGCTTCTAAAATTTGTACTGCAGCCGGTGGAGTTTTTATTACAAAATCGAAAGATTTATCTTTATATACTGTAATATGAGCTGGTAATAATTTACCTTGTTTATCCTGGGTCCTGGCATTAAATTGCTTACAAAACTCCATGATATTAACCCCGGCAGCACCTAAAGCAGGTCCAACTGGTGGTGATGGGTTAGCAGCACCTCCACGAACTTGTAGTTTAACAACTTTACTTATTTCTTTTGCCATTTTTATAATTTTTAAGTGATAGTTTTAAGATTGGAAGCTGCAAAAACTATCAAAAATATATGTAACAGTTATTGTTTATACTTTTTCAACTTGCATATAGCTCAATTCCAAAGGAGTTTTCCTTCCAAAAATTTTCACCATAACTTCAAGTTTCCTTTTTTCTTCGTTAATTTTCTCAACCGTACCGTTAAATCCGTTGAAAGGTCCATCAATAACCTTAATGGTTTCTCCAATGTCAAAAGGTATCGCTACATTGTCTGCCTGAATCGATAATTCGTCAACTTTACCTAACATACGGTTAACCTCTGCCCTTCTTAAGGGAACAGGATCACCTCCTCTGGTTTCTCCAAGAAAACCAATAACCCCATTAATAGATTTAATAATGTGGGGTATTTCTCCACCCAAATTGGCGAAAACCATAATGTACCCGGGGAAATAAACACGTTCTTTAGAAACCTTCTTGCCGTTTCTAACCTGCATCACCTTTTCTGTAGGTACCAAAACTTCACCTACATATTCTTCAAGTCCAAAATGTGCAATCTCTTTCTCGATATATTCTTTAATCTTATTCTCACTGCCGCTTATCGCACGAACCACATACCATTTTTTATCTTTCTCTTCAGCCATAGCCTTAAAATTTGAGATTTAAGATTTAATCCATTCAAAATATTGTTCAATAACCGAGCTAAACACTGTATCTACGCCCCAAATTGCTAATGAAAATATAATTGAAAAAACTGCTACAACTATTGTTAGCCTTTGAGCCTCCGGCCAAGGCGTCCAAGTAACGTGATTTCTTAACTCGTTATAAGACTCCGAAACATAATTAACGATTCCTGCCATTGATTTTCTTATTTGCACGGGTTGGGAGACTCGAACTCACGACACCTGGTTTTGGAGACCAGTGCTCTACCAACTGAGCTAAACCCGTTTGTTATTAATAATATGAGATCTGATCATATTAAGTCTAAGTTTATTATAAGTTAAGGTACCCCGAAAAAGCAGGGCACCTTTATACTTATTTACTCTATTTAGTCTAAAATTTCAGTAACCTGACCAGCACCAACTGTTCTACCACCTTCACGGATAGCGAAACGCAAACCTACACTCAACGCAATTGGTTGAAGCAAATCTACATGGATAGTTAAGTTATCTCCAGGCATAACCATCTCTACTCCTTCTGGTAAATTGATTGTACCAGTAACATCTGTAGTTCTAACATAGAACTGAGGACGATAGTTGTTGTGGAATGGAGTGTGACGTCCACCTTCTTCTTTTTTAAGTATATAAACCTCAGCTTTGAATTTGGCGTGAGGTTTCACAGATCCCGGCTTTACGATAACCATACCACGTGTAATTTGAGATTTTTCAATCCCTCTCAACAACAAGCCTACGTTATCTCCTGCTTCACCTCTGTTCAAAATCTTACGGAACATCTCAACACCAGTAACAACTGAAGTTAATTTTCCGGCACCCATACCAATGATCTCAACAGGATCTCCGGTATTAGCAATTCCGGTTTCAATTCTTCCGGTTGCTACAGTACCACGACCTGTAATTGAGAATACATCTTCAACAGGCATAAGGAATGGTTTCTCTATATCACGCTTTGGCAATTCAATCCAGCTATCAACTGCTTCCATCAATTCAAGAACAGTATCAACCCATTTTTGTTCGCCGTTTAAAGCACCAAGAGCAGATCCTTGAATAATGGGACCATTATCTCCATCATATTCATAGAAAGACAATAATTCTCTTATTTCCATTTCTACCAACTCAAGAAGCTCATCATCATCAACCATATCCACTTTATTCATGAATACAACCATTCTTGGAATACCTACCTGACGTCCCAAAAGAATGTGCTCACGAGTTTGTGGCATTGGACCATCTGTAGCCGCAACAACCAATATTGCACCATCCATTTGTGCAGCACCAGTAACCATGTTCTTAACATAATCGGCGTGACCTGGACAATCCACGTGTGCATAATGACGCTTCTCAGTTGAATACTCTACGTGTGAAGAGTTAATTGTAATACCTCTTTCTTTTTCTTCCGGTGCGTTGTCGATTTGATCAAAAGACATAGCATCTGAAAACCCAGCGTCAGCCATTACCTTAGTAATCGCTGCAGTTAAAGTGGTTTTCCCGTGATCTACGTGTCCTATCGTGCCAACGTTTAAGTGAGGTTTGGAACGATCAAAAGTTTCCTTTGCCATAATTAATAATTTATTTAATCTTAGTTATATATTAGTGTTCAATTTTA
>Ga0314774_1000340_pt1 | contig 40096 bp, 43 predicted proteins | sample MetaGCBIA2018_FD_204515 | JGI IMG/M metagenome (GOLD analysis project Ga0314774, IMG submission 204515) | Cryopeg brine microbial communities from Beaufort Sea near Barrow, Alaska, United States - CBIA 2018 | ecosystem: Environmental > Aquatic > Marine > Coastal | place: USA: Alaska | collected... | reverse complement strand
TGACTTTTTGAACGATTTAAATTCTGACCAAATAGCTGAAATTAAGAAAGCTTCATTGGAAATAAAGGAAGGAGAAATCATTGACTACGAAACCTTTATGGCGAAACATAGATAATGAGTAGAAAAGTCATTATTTCAAAAACAGCAGAAAATAAATTAAGCTCACTATTTGAATATCTTCTTGAGAATTGGTCTGCAAAAGTAAAATCTAATTTCATTAAAAAATTAGATCATAATATTGATTTAATTGGATCAGAACCAGAAACTTTTCCTGAATCTCAAAAAGATCTTGGTTTGCGGAAATGTGTTATCACTAAACAAACTACTTTGTATTATAGATTTGACACCAAGCAGATAAAAATTCTAACAATATTTGACACCAGACAAAATCCGAATACCCTAAAAAAGGATTTACAAAGTTAAAAGCGCAGCATATCACCTTTAAAATAAAGGAATAATTACTTCAGGCATTTCAGGCACTCAAAAATTCATGAACTGTTCAATTACACAAGAACCTTACTCCATTCGTGTTTTATAACAGGCCAGTCAAAATTAGCTGTTTTCTCCCTTGCACAGCGGGACATTTCCAGCGCCTGCAAAGGGTTTTCCAGCAGTTTCTTAACTGAATCGGCCATTTTAACGGGATCGTTCGGCGGCACCAGCAACCCGGATCTGTCATTTTCGATCAAAAACGGGATTCCTCCCACCTCCGTGGAAACCACCGGGATTCCCAGCGCCATCGCCTCAATTACACTCACGGGGGTATTGTCAATATCGGTGGTATTGATAAAAACATCATAGTCTTCAGCTAAAGCTATCCACTCCTTTTTTTTCAGTTTCCCGGTAAACCTGACCGGCAATTTGTGTTTTTCGGCATATTTGCGGCAGGTTTCCATACTCCCGTCTTTGTCCGGGCCCACCATACAAAGTTGGGCTTCGGGATGGTCCTTTATTAAAATTTCAAGACTTTTCAAGGCAAGCAGGGGATTGTAGATCCTGTCGAATGCCCGCACCCACAAAAGTTTCGGCTTTAGGTTTGTCCGGGGTTTAAATGAATACTCCGCGAGAAACAGCGGATTGGAAATATAGTGCACCCTGGAATACCCAAGCTTTTCAACCTGTTCCTTGAGATATGGCGACGGACAAATGATGCAATGGGCGTTTTTTAACAGGTGTGCGGATTTTGCGGGAGAATCTTTAAAACGCTTTTCCAGGTTCCCTCCGTGAAGTATGGGGATATACTTTTTTGAAAATGCTTTCGATATCCGCGCGATCGCGAGGGCATACCAGAAATTCTGGGTGCTGTACACATCCATCAGTACAAAATCCACTTTCCGGTAATTCCGCAGAAAACACCAAAGCATATCGGCGAGCCTCAGGTATTTATTTTGAAGATGGGAAGCCGAGTAAATTGTAAACCCCTCCGCTTTTAAACCCTGCTCCAGCGCCTCATGCGTGGTGGGGTTTTTTTTGGACCTGGAGAGTTTATTGCCTATGTACAGGATCGCTTTCCCCATTACTCGAGTAATTCGTTCCATTTCACCTTTACCGTTTCCCAGTCAAAGCCGGTCACTTTCTCCCTGGCCTGCAAAGCCTTATTGCTTTTATTGGAAGCCGTGCGCACATCATATCCTTCCTTTTTGAGCACTTTGCTGAAAAAGGAAATATATGTAGCGGTAAAGCTGTTAATTGTTAAGTTGTTTCCTATGTACAGGACTCTTTTTTCCATCCACTATATATAATAAAGCCAGCCCATAAACAAAGCCCGGCAGGGCAATTCGCATAGCAGAGTGATTGATGGTCAAAAACCAGAATGCCATAAATGCCAGGAAATAATAATTATTTTTAAACTTTGTCCAAAATAATATGGGAACAAATATAAGTATAAGTAAGGCAAAAACACCCAACAAACCGTGTTCCGATAATAAGCGGCTAATTTCATTATGGGAAGCCGATACATTCCCGGTTTCATCAAATCGGTAATCCTTGGCTTTCCCAACTCCCACCCCTGTAAAGGGATAATTATAAAAAGCATCCAATTCGGTTTCAATAAGCTCCTCTCTTCCGGTGGTGATATCATCTTTCAGTTCCCCTGCGGCATCCCGGTTCATATATCTGTTAGTGAGCAAGCCCTGGGTGCTTAATGATGTAAAGATCCAGATTGAAAATCCCGCGACAACAAGTATTCCCAATCTAAATAACATTTTTGACTGTGCCCTCCCCTGTTGTTTATGATAATAAACAATTAAAAATGCTACTATACTAACAAGCCCGGTAATCATCCCGCCCCTGGAAAAAGTAACCATCCCCCTAAAACTCATCATCGCCAGCAACACCAGATCGACCATATTTATTAATTTATCCTTTATCACGAATAACCTGGTTGCTAAGATAAATGCTCCCAACCCCATTACGGTCGAGATCTGATTGGGTCCAAATCCCCCGGAGGCCAAATAGTTGGCATTGGTTCCGTTCATTAAAGTTTCCCCTATACTTGGGGTATAAAAAAACAGGTATGCCATGGTGGCTACCAATGGCATCAGCAACATCATTAGTATATGGTTAAACTGGGCAGTCGATACTTTTTTATAATAACAGTATAGCGCGGAAACTCCCAGGCAAACCGGTCCGCTTAAATTAAATGCGATAGCTTTTCTGAATACCACATCATAATCTAGAGTAATGGAAGCTACCACTATGCCGGGGATCAGGATAAGAAGATAGATCCAATAGGGAACGGTTTTGGATGAAGTGCCTTTATAGAACATCCCAATCAACAGGAATAAAATTACACTGTATTTCCCGGTTTCATAAAACACCATAGCTCCCGTCATCCTGTAAAACACCTCCGCTCCGGCTATATAGGCAGCAGCCATAAGGGCTTCATTATTCTTATTATCCCTAAGGATCACAAAGAACAGGAGGATGATCAAGGTGCCCAATAACAAGAACTGTGCGGCAGGCCTGTATAGATATACTACGAATCCAATTAAAACATGGACAAACAGTAGTTGCAAATAGGATATATTGGTTAGATCTTTAATAATTCTGAAGTTAGCAATTAGCTGTTCAAATTTCAGTTTAAAATTATAACTTTTTATAGAACTCTATAAGGCTTGAAAGCACCGATTTTTCCGAATAATTTTTAAGTATATTTTGCTGAAATTCAAAAGCATCTTTCTTTCTCTTTTCCGGATTTTTAAAATACGAAGTTATCGCTTCGGCTAATGCCTCAGGATCGTTTGGAGGAACCAGCAAACCAAAATCCCCAACCACTTCCCTGCACTGTCCCACCTCCGTAACTATCACCGGCAAGCCTGCAATTCCATATTCCAGCAATGCCACCGGCAAACCTTCATATCTTGAAGCCAGAACTCCTAAATGGGCTTGCGCAAGAAGTCCGAAAATTTCCGATTGTGCCCCGTAATAAAAGATACGTTCGCTTAAAGGTGACTCTTTGATGGCATTCAAAATAGATTCAGCAGTTTTATCTTCAAAACTTTCTCCTATAAGATGTAAACTAATCGGGAATTGATGGTCAAGGCTTTCAAATGTCTTTATCAAATTTAGATGATCCTTTTGAGGCCGGAGATTCGCCACACAAATTATTTTAAAATTTCCTGCAAATCCTTCTAATTGAGGACCTGATTTTTCACAAGAAATATCTTCAGGAATAAAATTTTTTAATTCAACCACATTTTTACAATTCAATTTACTAATTGCCCATTCTTTTAAACTTGTATTAACTGAAATAACACCTTCAAAATATCTGGAAAAAATGGAAATTAATTTATATTCCCTATACTTTAAATATTCACTTGCACCGTTGTGAATATGCCATACCAGCTTAAATTTTAAGCCGGTGAATTTCAATAAACCGGCAAGGAAATAGGAGGTGCTGTGCGCGTGAACAAATTCTATTTGTCTGGTTTTAATAAAACCCCTCAATTTTAAAAGTGCTTTTAGGTCCAGGCTACTTTTTTTGTTGAGAAATAAATACTCCACTTCTGGCAACAGGCTCTCTTTAAGCATTCCTTCCATCCTGGTACAACACAAATATGACCCTTCCACCTGCCCCACCAAAGCATTGGCGTAGGTTACTGCCATCTTCTCGGCTCCACCGGGACGTAAACTATCGATTATTTGGAGGACTCTCACTGTTGTTTGTGGTTTGTGGTTTGTGGTTTTTATTATTTACTTTTTAGCTTAGATGTTTTCGGTTTGCTGCTTAACTCCCCCTTCGGGGGCAGGGGGGCCAATATCTCCTTAATCCCCTCCTCAAACCTCTCCAACGTATACTCCTGACTCCAATCCTGGGCCGCAAGCGATTTACGTTTCATCTCCCCAGTATCCTTTATAAGTACAACAATTCTATTTACAAGATTCTCAATCCATTCGTTTTCATTAGCTCCCCCTTCGGGCCTGTCTTCCGGTAAGGCAGGGGCGGGGTGGGCTAATATTCCCCTTTTAGCAAAAGTGATTTCTTTGGCTCCCCCTTCGGGGGCGGGGGGGGCTCCCAACATCCAGGGCACACACGATACCGCGGTTGCAACCGGAATACACCCAAAAAACATAGCCTCGGCAACCGCTTTAGGCCAGCCTTCCGATTGTGATGCCAGGATCAAAAAATGTGAAGCTTTATAAACTTCTTTCAGTTCTTCAAGTTTTAGGTTTCCCATAAGCCTTACAAATGGATCCAGATTTTTTGTATCTATATATTCCTGCAACTCATTTTTCATTACCCCGCTTCCGTAGAGCTCAAGTTTTACCGGAATGCCCTTCCCCATCAGGGCTTCGATCAGTTTAATAGCGAACAAAGGCTGTTTTCCCGGACTCAAACTCCCCACGAAGATGAATTTAAACGGGGAAGTGAAGTCTTTGTTATACAATCCTTTTTCAGTTTCCGAAAAAGATGCCGTAAAAAAAGGTGCAATATTTTTTGATTGCTCAGGCCAATCCCCATAAACTAATACCTTTATATTCCTGCTTAAGAAAGTATTGCTAAGTATCCACTTTTGAAGCCTGTAGCTCCAGGGTTGTTTTGAATTGGGATCCCAGTTCCCTGCATATTTTACGGTTTTAGGTTTCTTCGGAAAAAGTATTTGAATAAAACAGGCAATTAACCCGATATTCCCGGGACAACGAAGATGTATATGATCTGCCCATATAAATGAACGGATAATTTTAATTTTCAATAGAGGTATAAAAAGCAAAAAACGAATTATCTGAAACGGATTAGATAACTTTAGGAAAGGAAGTTTAAAAAAATTAATATCCCGACGATCAAAGGCTTTTACATATACAGATCCTGGATATGTTGCAGGGGAAATAATCCCTACTTCCTTTACATTCTCAAACCAAATATCCATTTCATTTACATAAGGGGCATAGGCGACATATTTTCCGTCTTTCTTAAAAGTAGGAGCATTTGTGACAACTAAAAATTTCATTAGATATAATTTTCTGAAGTGTTTTCACTTACCTTTTTTGCCGGTACACCAACTACTGTAATGTTGGGTTCTACGGATTCCGTTACCAGGGAATTGGCTCCGATCACCACATTATCCCCTATACTTATATCTCCGGCAACCACTGCATTTGCACCTATATAAACACTATTTCCAATTATAGGAACTCCCCTTCTCACTTCTCTGCCGCTTATCCCAATAGTAACCCCTTGAGATATATTGCAATTATTGCCGATTATTGCTTTAGAATTAATTATGATTCCCCCAAAATGCCCAATATAAAAATGATCTCCTATTTGTGCTGAATACGGAATTGAAATTCCCGTAATAATTTCTGTCAATTTTTGAAAGAACATACCAATAAAAAGAAGTGATTTTTTTAGGATATTCGGTATGCCAGCCCGAAAAATAGAATTGTTTATCCTATAAACCAAAATTGCCCAAAGACCTTGTTGAGTTAATATCAAACTCAGAGTAGTTTTACCGCTATAGCGCTTATACTTGAGCAAATCGGTTCTGAAAGTTTTTAACATCACGATGAATTCTATGGTAATAAAATAATTAAAAAAGAAGCCTCTCTAATCTCTAAAATAATTATAAATATCGATCAAATTAAATTTAATGGTTCTTTTGTACTGAAATGCCGTTTCATCGTTTAGATTCCGATCCCCGTCATAAACCATATAATATTCATCCCCGTTTTTTTGAATATCAAGTTGGTGCATTCCCCTGTTAAACCATTCTATTTCCTGTTGCGGACCTAAATACATCTTCTTCGCGAGTTTAAATTCCAGCCGGTCATTTTCGTTTTCCAGTTTATAGAGTGAGATCCCGGTTCCATAACCCAAAGTGCGGTTTTGAAGGGGAAGGTACCAGTTATTGTCCACTTTAAAAAACCTTCCTCCCGGACGAGTCTCATTGCCCCAGCGCTGTTTGTAATTTTTCGCTTCCGTCCAGCTTCCGTTCAGGGAATCGGCGGTAAACATATACTGTTTTAGATTGTCATCAACCGCCACGATCAAATTTAATTCCTCGCTTAACAGCAGGGATGGATCTTTTAAACCTATATTTTTAACAAGGGTATCGCTAATTTTCCAATCGTAGGGGAAATTTTCTGCTTTGTATAATAATAATTGGTTAGAACCCTTTGTTTCCGGCAACATATAAAACACCCCTTTGTGTTTAAAAACCTGAGGGTAGGAAAGGTGAAAATCTTCATCCAGAACAATTCCTTTGTACTGGTAATTTTCTCCGTCAGTGGAGGTCAATAAGGCGATATCGGCATTTCCATCTCCTTTCAGTTCCACAAAAAGATAAAAGACACTACCTTCTTTGATATAAAAAGGATCTGCTATATAATGAATGGCTTTAGGAAGGAGACTGTCTATATATTTATAGGTAATAATATTTTCAGAATTCACTTCAACAGCCGGGAAAATTTTAGATGAGCCTGTAAAACCAACAGACCAGTGCCCTCCAATAGGGCTGATAAACGGGTACCGGTAATTAAAAATCATAAGAATGAAAATCCCGGTAAGAACTATGATTCCAAAAAAAACAAAGATCTTCTTTTTCATATGTAGATTGTTATTTTTTTTCAATGATCCCCCGATAGCTATCGGGGGTAATTCGCATATCTTCATCGATGCTTGTATAGCATTTCCGTTATGCTCATTTCATATTATTTCTGCACTTTTGGTTTATTCCATATAAAACTCCACCATCCAGCTATTCTTCCAAGACTTTCGGTGAACGCTTCCTTTTTTCGATTGGTATTGATAACATTTCCAATCCGCACTAAAGTTAACAATAAAGCAATGCTGTGCCATTTTAGTTGAGCTTTAATAGTAGGATTTGGATATTTTACACGCCAAACATACCAGCCGTTCCTAACCACCATTTTCCCATAATTGAATTGATTTGGCCTTCCGGATTTCTCGTGGTAATGATATAATCCAGCTTCAGTATTTACATATAGTTGACCAAGTTTGGAGGCACGCAGGCAAAAATCCATATCCTCGTAAAGTCCGTATCCCTCAAAATAGGAGGAAAAACCTATTTTTTCGAACAATTCTATCCGGTAAGAAGCCACCCCGCCCATAAAGAATTCCACAGGATAGGTTTTGTCTGAAGGCGGAAAAAAACTTACAGACAACCCATTGGAAAATTCAGGCATAAATCCGGGTGGTTGGTCGCTTAATAAACCGAGTTTTTTACGGAGCACGTTCCGGCTTCCCAATTTTCGCACATAGCCATCCATTTCAAATTCGAAAAATTCTATTGCTTTCCCTGGTGGATTTGATCTCCATTGCACCTCATCAATAATAGCACCTCCTACTCCAATGGCATTAGGATTTTGGGAATAAGTACTGATCAAATTTTGAAAATACCCTGGCGTTAATACTGTATCATCATCTAGAAAACATACAATTTCAGAGACTTCAGCTACTTTTTGGATCCCGAAATTTCGCTGTTTTGTAAGCCCGCGTTCTTGTTCCCCTACCTTATAATAGTTTAGGTTGGAATACTCCTTTGGTTTCAATACCTCCTCAGTAAAGGAATCAAGTGAGCCGTCTATGATAAGTATTTGATTGGGATAAAGACTTTGCAACTGCACCGACTTTAAAAGCTTAAGTAAAGCTTCCGGTCGTTGATAAGTACAAATAATTAAGCTAAACTTCATTTTTTAATCTTATTCCCATTTTTACCAAGGTTCATATGAAATATCATTAAAGCAAATATACAGGTTTGGGGTTGATAATTATCAAAAATATGACGAAGTGACTTTGTGATGGAGTGAAGCCGTGCTAGTGTTCTTTCCTTTATTTTTCCCAATCCCATATTACCCAAGTCTCCTTATTCCTGCTGCCCCCAGTCCCCCGTCTTAAAGCCCCAGTCCCCTTTCGTCTTGTCGACTGGACTCTTCCTTCATCAACTTTCCCGCCCACTCCTCGCTCTTTTCCCATCGTTTCCTCATTTCACGAATATAGGTTATAGGATTTTTGATGTCCTGTTTATTATAATATTTCAAAAACAAGGAAGTTTTAAAACCCTTGATTTGTTGCGGCGTATAATATTTAAGGGCAAAAGCCATCAAAGTTGGTGAAGGTTTGGGCAGTAGCTGTTCCTGTTCCCAGGCTAACACAGGTTTTACCCGAAAACCTCCCATTGGCGCTTTTAAGTGCAGAATTTCAATTTCGGGATGGTAAATGATATCACAACCTACATTTCGTAGCTGCATCCCAAAATCGATATCTTCTCCATAGCCGTGTTCATAAATTGAGCTAAACTTAGAATTTCCGATAAACTTTCTTTGAATAATTCCGTTTCCTGCACCAAATGTTCCCCATTGTTTGACCTTGTGAAATACAGTTTCTTTTTCGTCCTCCTTACAATTCATATTAAGGGCTGAAAGATTGTATTTCGTAATTTCCTTTGAAGCTTTTTCAAGTAAGCCGGAATCGATCCTGATATCATCATCAGCAAAAAACACCCAATCGGAATCCACTTCTTTCAAAGCTATATTTCGGGCATTACAGGCTCCGGTTTGATGGATAAAATGATGTATGATTTCAAAAGGCCAGGTTTTAGAATGCAGCTCGGATAATTCTGAAATTGAACTTACATCCGGATTTTGCTCTACCACAATTATCTTTTTTGGGAGCAGGCTTTGGAGGCTCAGGTCTTCCATTACCTGCAGCAGGTATTTTGACCGACCCATGGTAGGAATGATAACATCTATGGAATTAGAAGTTCCGGGTATCTTATTGGATTGAATCTTAATTGCCGACAGATCTGTCTTTTGCAAAAAGCTCTTTTCCTTTAAGAACGCCCGCAAAAAAGCCTTTATAGGAACTTTATTCTCGTATTTCCAGTAACACCAGAACAAAACCGAAAGCCAGATTGTGTTGTAATAGCTATAAACAAAGGAAAATAACTGATTAGAAGTCGCTGTGGATTCGGGCTTTTTATCTGAAGTCCTGCTTACCAAACCGGGAGCAGAATAACAGAACAATCCGTTTTGTTGTCCGATCTTGGCAATGGAATTCAACAAAAAATTAAAGTCATTTATTCCTTCAAAAAGGGATTTGAATTTTAGAAGTGTTTCCCCTTTTATTCCCCCCACATCGCTGCTCATTTGCCAGGTAGCGTACAAAACTTTTCTGTTTACGTTTACGAATGGCAACTGATCTATATAACCAATACTATCTGGAAGAAATGTGTTTTCAACTGCATAGGAAGCCATAATAAGGTCCTGGTGAAATATCTGTGACCACTGCTCTAAATTTAGATCAGCAATATATTTCTCCTCGCACCAGGCAATGATCTCTTCCGGAAATTTTTCTGCCAGTTCCCAAATTGCTTTTGTACAAAGTGTATCTGAAATTTTTATTTCAGTTTCTCCCTTCAATACCTTGACTACTTGTTGGGCATTCTGATGGATTAGGATTATCATTAAATAGATTTGGCTTTAAACAAATGTAATTCATTCATCAAGAAAGACCACTCTTACAAACAAGTCATTTCGAAGAAGGAACGACATTTGAAGTCATTTCGAAATGAGCCTGTCTTTGCGGATCGGGGGTGGCAAACGGAGCGCAGCGAACGTCATTGCGAGCGTAGCGAAGCAAACTCATGAACAGAAGCGCAAAACATGATGCTACCTCCCGCCTATATGAGATTGCTTCGGTCGCTGAAAATGCTCCCTCGCAATGACGGTTTCATTACTTTTTTTCGTATTTTCAAATATGAAACAATCCTGGGTTTATATGACTACCAATAAAAACCATACTGTAATTTACACAGGAGTTACTTCAAACCTCGTCCAAAGAATTCATCAACATAAAACCAAGTACTATAAAGGATTTACCTCTAAATACAATTGCGATAAATTGGTTTATTATAAGGAGTTTACAACCATAATTGAAGCAATAAAATTTGAAAAAACCATAAAAGCCGGCAGTAGGGCAAAAAAAGAGAAACTCATAAATGAAATGAACCCGGAATGGATGGATTTGTCTGATGGATGGTAAGTCTACACCTACATGAGATTGCTTCAGTCGCTGAAAAAGCTCCTTCGCAATGACGGTTCCAAAACGGCGCAAACGCAGCGCAGCGAACCTCATTGCGAACGAAGGGCGGGCAAACTCGTGAACAGAAAGGAACGGAGCGCAGCGAACGTCATTGCGAGTGAAGCGTGGCAAACTCATGAATGTAAGTTACCAACATGATGCTACCTCTTCCCCCCTTCCGGGTCGGCTAGGCAAAGACCTTCCTCCTTCAAAAACTCCCACTGCTTCAAATCCCTGTTCAACTTCCTGCCAATCACCTCCTCAAACCTCGAAGCCTCCATCCCAAAACCTTTAGGTTTCTTAGCTTCCAAATCTTCAAACCTCAACACATGCCCGGCTTTCAAAGCTTTATTCACTGCCAAAGACTTTTCAAAAATATTCTTTAAATCGGTAAATTTGGAATTATCGCTCTTATCCACTGGATGTTGCAAAGCAATTTCTAGCTTTCTTACAGCTTTTACCAATTGTGTTATCTCCTCCATTTCCAGGGAAGAACTGGCATCCGGGCCTAAACTGTTCCGACTAAAAACAGCGTGAAATTCCAGGATCTCCGCTCCCAGGGCGGCAGCGGCAATACAGGTTTCAATTTTCGCGGAATGATCTGAATATCCTACCTGAATTCCATAACGTTTCCTTAATTCCCCAATCACATTCAACCCGTAATTCTCCGGTTGGGTAGGATAAGCGGTGGTACATTGTAAAATAGAAAGATTGACATTTCTCTCCTTTAAAAATTCCACTGTTTTATCCAGTTCCTCAAACGAACTCATTCCCGAAGACAGGATAACCGGTTTCCCGGTGCGGGCGATTTTTTCCAACAACAAAAAATTATTCACCTCCCCCGAGCCAATTTTGTATCGCTTCACTCCCACTTCTTCCAAAAGATCTACTGCGGCGTTGCTGAAAGGCGAAGCCAAAAATTCCACTCCTGCCTCATCACAGTGGTTTTTTAACTCTTTCCATTGTTGCAAAGTGAATCCCATCCGCTTCCAGTAATCGAAACGCGTTTTATCTTGCGATACCAATTTCACCCGAAACGGCTCATGGATACTGCTCTCAGCCTCGGCTAAATGAACCTGGAATTTCACCGCATCCACCCCGGTTTTTGCGAGGGCATCAATATAAGACAAAGCTTTTTTAAAACTTCCCTCATGTGCCTGACCTATTTCTGCAATAATTTTCATAATGTGCTTGGATTAAAAATTATAACTCCCCCTTCGGGGGTTGGGGGGGCTATCATGGGCTTGTGCGATTTCAGCTATTATGAACATGTTTTCTGTTTTCAGTTTACCGTTCTCCGAAGAATAAACGTAATATGACTAATTTTTAACTTTTTTTAGTCCTGGTTCTTGATTCTTGTTTCTTTTCTTTCCTCTATTTTCTTTTTTCTAACATCTAACTTCTTAGTCTTGTTTCTTGCCTCTTGATTCTTGTCTCTTTTCTTTATTCTCTTTTCTTTCCTCTTTTTTCTAACTTCTAACTTTTTTTAGTCTTGTCTCTTGATTCTTATCTCTTTTCCTAAACCAATACTTCAATTTAGTAGAAACCCTCTCCCGCATCCACCATAATTTCTGAAAAACAGTTGGGTTAATAAAAATGATCTTTATCCCTCCCTGCCAATGCGTCGATGGGAAAGGACTGTAAATTTTATTTTTCTCTCTACTTATGCAATGCACATATTTATGTTGCGGAAATAATTCCTGAAGCATATCCTGTTGCAGCATCCGGTCTCCCTCTATGGCTAGTATGCCATTTTCGGAAATCAATTCCTTTACCGACTGTAGGTTATTATCCTTCCCGTCAATAATAATGAGGTCAAATTTTTTATGGACAGGTATTTCAATTAAATCTGAATATATTCTCAATCGCCTATAATCTTCCTTTAAATTTTCAGGCAAGGCATTTAAACAAAAATCATTGGCTTCGGTACCGGCATAGTCAAGTTCTGGTTTGTTCCTGTTAACTGACAATACAATTCCGGATATACTCCCTATTCCCAACCCAACTTCCAAAATTCTTTGTATCTGGAACTTCTGCACCAATCTATCTAATTTCTCAATTGCATATTCACTGGCTATATGCTGACTTCCTTCTGCCTCACAAAAATATTGGTATAAATTAGATCGTTGTTCATTTCTTCTCATTTAAATAAGATTTTCTGTTTTCTATTTTCTATTTACAGTTCTCTATCCCCCAAAGAACAAGCTTATTAGGGCTAATTTTTAACATTTTTTAGCTCTTGTATTTTGATTCTTGTCTCTTTTCCTTCCTCTATTTTCTTTTTTATAACTTCTAACTTTTTTTCACTTCATCACTTCTTCACAACATCAGATCACAACAGATTTCCTTAAATTAAATATAGACTGGTTCCTCCATTCCTTATATTCAACTATTTGATAACTATATTTTTTAAAAATATTTTCTAATTCCTTTTTGGAATAATCGCTTAACCAACCACTTTTTAGCCTATTGGCATTTGAAATATCGCTACAGGCATAAGAAAGCACTACATTATTAATAGAATCGCTCAGCTGCCGGAAAACTTTATCCATATCGTAAACATATTCGAAAACCCCGCTAAAAACGGCTGTGTCGTAAGCCTTTAATTCAAATTCAATCCTGCTATTTAAATCACATTCCAACATTCCTTCCGATCTTTTATAAATATCTGAAGGTGTATAGCTACAATCCGGTGGGAGATGATTTTTTAATGCCAAATTACCCGCTCCAAATTCAATGATATTCGCTCCCCTTGTGATCATTGAAGCTAAAATTGCTGTTCGCTGATTCCAATCTACAAATAATTCTTCCGTTTGTTTCCATCGTTCATAATCAGATATTTTCGCTTTTCTTAACTTTAAAGTATCCTTAGCCTGTTTTTTATATTTTCGATCTTCCTTAAACTCTCTTATTTTGTTCAAGGCAATATTCTGAATTCGTTTTAAAATATTCTTCATTAAACTTTACAATTGGATTTTAAAGATAATGGATTTTAAATCATTTGATATTTCATAAGAATAATTGGAATTTCTATAATTGAAAATTATCGCCTTTAAAATAATATCATTAACTTTTTTTAGGGAACAATAGGTTTGTGATTGTTTGCCTAAGAGCCTTTTTGCTTTGTGTTTTGTGGAATTATAATATGGATCTTCCATGACCCTTACTTCTACAATTTCATTATTAATGCCCTGCAATTCCTCATTAAAAAAGTGTTCAACCTGCGCCAGGATATTGCAGAACTGAAATATTTTAGTAGGTTTTTCTAATAATTCACTTTGGGATTTTTCAATTATTTCACCCCAGGAATCCTGCCTTTTTGGACTTGTGACCATATCCCTTTGATGGTAAAAATAGTGTTGTTGATTTATTCGCAAGACATTCGTAAGCCTTGGGGTTAAACTAAGTTTCCCATCATCAGATTTCTGATAAGATTTATGCCAATTATGATAAAAATAAATATCGGTTACCAAATTAGATTTATAGCCTGCATTTTCCAATCGGGCATACAAATCGACATCCTCGGAACCATAAAAATGGAAAAATTCGTCGTAACCTTTAACCTCAAAAAAAGAATTTTTTGTCGTTAGGATCATTCCATTAACCTCTCCGAAACGCTCCTGCTTTAAATTTTTAAAATTGAATTCTGTAGAAAGTTTAGAAGATTCCTTCTCATCTAAATATCGCATTTTAAAAAGACTAAAAACTTCAGGAGAAGCATGGTTCACAAGAACTTCAACTGCATCTGAACTGAATACTATATCAACATCTGCAATAAAAATATAAGGACAACTTGCTTTTTTTATTCCATAATTAAGCGCTTTGCTTTTATTCCATAATTGCTGCCAGACTTTAAGTGAATAGTATTCTACAAAACTATAGGTATGAAGCAATTTTTCCAGGTTAGCTGAAATTCCGGGTTCGCTTCCATAGTTTACAAATATCACTTCAAACGCCTTATTTTTTTGACTTTTAAGCGAATCCATAGCGGCTTTTATCCGGTTAATTTCCCGGTTACGGTAAGCAAAAATTATGCTAATCTTTTCCATAATCAAGATTTGATGGCTTTTTCTATAAGGCTGTATTTTTTAAGAACTTCCTGTCGGACAAATTCCCTTTCAAGTTTGGGTTTAATTTGTTTAAAGTTAAATTCTACAGCTTTTGCTAAAAATGCCTTGTTATTAATAGCCTTTAGGATCAAACTTTTAATTTCACTCACGTCTAAAGAATCTTTAATCAAAAATCCATTTTTTTGATGATCAATTAATTCTGCAGTAGCACCACCCGGATTGGATTGAATAGGAAATACGCCCATTATAATTGACTCCAGCAAGGTATTTGGCATCCCGTCAGAAATACTATTCCCAATATAGATCAAAGATTTTCCCATAAATTTCATCAACTCGCCACGACCTACGTTTTTTAACAAAGTAAAGTTTGTGTAATTTACCAAATCTGATTTCTCTACATATTCCACAGTTTGTTGTTCGGCACCAAAAACTATAATTTTAAAATCTTCCAGTTCATTTTTAATTTCTTGAACAGCTTTCAGTACTGGGATGCATTCTCCAAAAAGATTTTGGTAGCCTTTAATTAAAATAAAATTTCTGTCTGAAACAGGCCATATTTCATTCTCAAGATCAAATTCATAACCGCCACCTGTGGGATAAACACCTAAAAAAGTTCCATTAAAACCATGCTTTTTTGCGATTTCATAGTCTCGGGCGCAATCTGCATACATATAATCCACTCTTGGTAAAACTTTCTTAATATCAATAAGATAGGTCGGCTCGTTTTGAAAATAAAAAAGATCATTGCCCCAGGCAGAATAGATCCATTTTAAATTCGGATATTTATTCATTACCTCCAAAATTGGAGCACATGCTGAAAAAAGCACAAAACTTTGAACTACATCCGGTTGAATTTCTTTTATTTTCTCTTCAAAAATTTCTGAGAGTTTTCTATCATTGAATGACTGGACTTCTTTATAAATTTTTGGAAAGTTTTTCTTTAAAGACTCTCTTCCCGGATAATTAAATTTTCGTTTCCAGTTAACTGTTTGATGAACCCAATTGATTTTATCTACATTGGTTCCGTTGTCAAAAATATCAATCCAGAAAACTTCATGACCAGCATCCTTTAACTGGTTGACCCAATTAAAAAAGTGATTTGCAAACATGGAGACCATTAATATTTTCATAAATGTATTTTAATTTTATCCATAACTTCCTTTAAATTAGGAACCGATAGATAGCTGATTAGATCTGTTCTGTTCAATTTACAATCATCAGGAGATTTATTCCATTTTAGATATAAGTTTTCAATGGCGTTTGTGATCTTATCAAGATCATCAATTTCTGCCCAATACGGATAAGCATCACCCAACAACCTTTTTGATTCGCTGTAATATGGTCCTAATAAAAGCATTGGTTTATCAGCTTGAACACAATGCGGAAATTTACCGGGCAAGAATGGGCTTATTTCAGACTTGGCTTCAAGAATTATATTCACAGCTGAATGCTGCTGCATTTTAAGGACTTTATTAAAAGGTACGTAGGTTTCACTAACTTCCAATTCTTTTATTTCCTCAGCTTTGTCTTTTAGCCAGGGTGAAAAAACATTCGCACCTCCTAAAAATATTAGTTTTGAATGGGGTCTGGATTTCGGATTATTTTCCAAAAACCTCTGAAAAGCTTCCACTAAAATCCTGGGATTTCTAGGTTCTAATAAAGTTCCTGCATGTAATAAATTAAAATCTTTGGGATTAAAATAATCAGGAAATCCAATTCCTTCAGTTGACAATTCGATTAACTGATGCGGGATTATCACCCCCGATTTCAAAAACCCGGGATAATAACTCCCCATCCATTCCATTAAAAGTTTACTGGGAAAAGCACTATAGGTTGCCTTTTCGGAAATATCCCAAATAAATTTCCATTTCTGAAAATAACCAGGTTCCACCCAGGCATAAGGCCTTGGATAAAGATGCATTGGATAAGGATCGTGAATATACGCCATCCATTTTTTATGAAGTTCGGGCATTTTAAGAAGGGCATGATGAGGGCGAAAACGCCCACCCTGGCTAAGTGTTAACACCAGATCGGGTTTAAAATCTCCAATTTTTCGCAAAGCGGCAACTATACTGTTCCGGTCATTAAAAAGTGTAAAAGAGAAGCCAAATATTTTTTCGAGGGGTTTGCTGAGTTCTATTTTAAAAAAAGAGCGAAGATATCTTTGCAGCCGACTCAGGAAAAACAAAGCACTCCATCTTTTTTCCTTTATTGCCACACAGGTTATTCCAGGTAAATGAATTTCCTTTCTGGTATAATGATACACCAACACCTCAAATCCGGCTTTGTATAAATTTTGGATCAGCGCAACATTCGCCTTAGAACCACTGCTATCTTCCACATCAATAGATTCAACAACGACTAATATTTTCTTTTGGGTTGGCAAATTGTTGTTTGGGGTTTATGGTTCTTAGCTTATGGTTTGTTGTAAAACAATGCAATTTCAGGAAATCTAAGTAAGGAGAACGTTAAAAGTCTTTTTTCTTTTCTCTTTTCTCCCGATCCCGAAGCATCGGGACGGGATTCAATTTTCCACTCCCGACCCTTCGGGGCGCTTTTCTCAATACTCAATACTAATTACTCAATTCTATTTTTCAGAAATTCAACAATTCTAAAAGCCGCTTTTCCATCGCCATAAGGATTTATTATTCCCGTAAAATCAGGAGGATTGTCTAAAATCCGGATTGCCTCTTCTACTATTTTATCTTTATCTGTGCCCACCAAAAAAGAAGATCCGGCTTCCACGCTCTCCATTCGTTCTGATACTTCCCTGGTTATGAGCGCCGGTTTTTTAAAAGTTGGCGCTTCTTCCTGGATTCCCCCGGAATCAGAAATTATAAGACTGCATTGTTGCATTAACCAAAGCATGGTGGGATAAGCCACCGGGGAAATAAGATGAATATTTGTTTCGTTTCCAAGCAATTCCTGCACAGGTCCTGTTACGTTGGGATTTAAATGAACGGGATAGAGCAATTCTACATCCTCCCTTTCTGAAAGTTCCAACAAGGCTTCACATATATGAATGAGTCCATCCCCAAAATTCTCCCTGCGATGCCCGGTAACAAGGATCATTTTTTTATTCGCGTTGAGCAAATTTTTTATTTTCTGGATTTCTTCACTCAATGGCTGTGATTGCATTTTCGCAATTGCCCACTCTAAGGCATCTACCACCGTATTTCCCGTTAAATAAATATTTTCTTTTGGGATTTGTTCCTTTATTAAATTGGAATTTGCTTTAGCTGTTGGTGCAAAATGCCAATCGGCGATCCGGGCCGTAAGTTGCCGGTTAATCTCCTCAGGAAAAGGAGCCTCCTTGTTATAAGTTCGTAAGCCAGCCTCTATATGCCCAACTTTTATTCCCCTGTGAAACGCAGCCAGGGCAACCATGGCCGCGCTGGTGGTATCTCCCTGCACCAAAATCACGTCAGTCTGAGCCTGTCGAAGACCAGTTTTTCCAAGGCCTACCATGTCAGTCTGAGCCTGTCGAAGACCAGCTGCATCAATCACAGAATCCATAGAAATTAAAATATTTGCACTAAGCTGATTTAATGACTGGTTTGGCTTCATTAAATCCAGATCATAATCCGGCACTATTTCAAAGAAATCCAAAACCTGATCCAGCATTTCCCGATGTTGCGCGGTAACACAGACTTTAAATTCAAGTTTTTGCTTTTTGAGCTCATGAATTACTGGAGCCATCTTTATAGCTTCAGGGCGGGTGCCAAAACAAAGGAGGATTTTCAAGTTTTTTTTAGTTTAGCTTTAAGATTAAAAAATGGTTTCAAAACAGGATAAATTCTAAAACCCCATAGATACTTAAGCTTTTTAAAAGCACCTGCATTTGAATGCTTAAGCACATCTTCTATTACCGAAATTTCTTTTAATAAAAATCCTGTCCTAATAAAATACCGCACCAAATTAGGAGTTAATAATCCTTTATTAGATAAATTATCTATTACCAATTTGATCGCAGTTAAATTAGAAGCTCTTCTTATCGGATCATTGTTAAAAAACTCCCCAGTATTTGAGTTAGGATGTTTTCTCCCGTAAAAAAGAACTTTATCAATAGAAATTCCTTTAACTCCTGTAGATAAAATACGCGAATAACATTCCCATTCCTCGGCATACATTAAATCTTCATTAAAGTGATTATCTTCAAAACATTTCCTTCTCCATAAAATCTGGCAAGAATTAAAAGGAAGTTTACCGGTTATAATATTCTCAAGATCATATATATCCAGATTTGAAATTTTCAAGGTATCAAACCTATCAAAATTTTCCGAAAATTCACCCCTAAATACTTCTCTTAAATATCTCAAATACTCAACTTTGTGTAATCTAATTGATCTTATTGAATATTTAAGATTATCGGGATGTACAATATCATCATCATCAAAGAAAATAATATAATCTCCTTTAGCCAATTCCAAACCCTGATTGCGACATCCCGGAAGCCCCTTTTTATGATCTTTGGTACGTTCGTAATAGTTTAAACGGGAATCTCTCAACAAATATGGCCGGAGAATTTCTTTGGTATTATCTGCACTCCCATCGTCAATTATTAAGCACTCCCAATTTTCAAAAGTTTGATTTAGAATTGAATCTAAAGTTTCACCTATAAAATGAGCCCGATTATAGGAGGCCATTATAATTGAAACTTGAGGTTCTTTTTCTAACATTTCTTTATCTTATCAAGGAATTAATAAATCTTATCGGACTTAAAAAAGCCTTTCCCAACTTAAAGTCTATTCGGTTTGTATTCTTAATTTTCTCCCTTTCTTCACTTTTAAGTTTATCTAATAGATGTTTTGCAAAAAACTCAAAATTTTCTTTATATAAATCGGCATGTTTCAGGTAAATAAATTCAAGTAATTCATATTTGTTTTCATTTGCGATTGAAGTTCTTGACTTTTTTTTCTTTCTGTAATGAAATAAAACCTCAGGAATTATGTGTGTACTTCCACCTTTTTTATGAAGCCGGATATAAAACTCCCAATCTTCAAATCCACTAACCATCATTTCATCATATCCTCCAACCTCTTCCCAGTTCTTTTTAAAAAAAATGGTTCCTAAGGAAGAATTTGCTATCAGGAAATTCTGGAGATCCCCCCCTGCAGGTTTAAAAATCTGAAAATATTCATTATTCCAAAACCATCGCGCATAACAGCTAACCATCTTAATATTTGAACCTTTTTGAAAAATTTCAATTGCTTTTTCACAAAATGCAGGTTCAAAATAATCGTCACTGTCCAAGACCAAAATATATTGACCGGTTGCTGCCTCAATCCCGGTATTTCTTGCAGCACTTGTCCCTTTGTTTTCCTGGGTTATTAAAAGATCTATTTTTTGCTCCAAGCTCCTTAAAACTGCTTTTGTTTTTTGATTGGAACCATCATCCACTACAATAATTTCCTTATTTTCATAGATTTGATCCAGTGCAGATTTTACAGATTGCTCAATGTAGTGATGATCATTGTAACAAGGTATAATTATTGAAACTTTTGGCGATTCATTCATTTTTAACTTGACATTAATTAATTTTGTAACAGGTTTAAATAAGATTTTTTTTAATTTTTTAAATCTAAGTAATTCCTATAACTTTTTCTGCCTTCCTCAATATCTTTACTAAAATCCATCTTTCCTATCAACTCACTTTTACGAAGATTCAATTGAAAATTTTTAATATCAAATTTAAACAAAGCTTTCAAAGAAATTTTAAAATAAAACCGTTCAAGACTTTTAATATCCTCAAACTCATTTGTATTAACATTTGCATATCTAATTTTAATTAGATTCAGGAATTTCTCAAAATATTTATCACTTCCTTCTTTTGGAAGATTCAAATTATTGTTATCACTGTCGTGAATTATATAGGCTGAAGGCACAACTCCTATTTCTAAACCGTGATATAAAACACGCTGACAATAATTATCGTCCTCGCCATATAAAAAAAAGATAGGATGAAAACCTCCTACAATGTTTAAAGTCTTAACAGGCAGTAACCAGGCTGCCGCATTAATCATATTGAAACTGTAAATGTTTTTTATTTTCTTATTCAATACGAAATCCGATAATAGATCATTTTTCCCGTCTTTTTTTAGATAGTAAACAAAACTTTGATTCAATTTATCGCCGGTTCCATCTAAATGAACCGGACATATAATTCCGTAATTTTTATTTTTATTTGCAACCTTTATTAGTGTGTGAATTGTTTCCGGAGAAATATATGCGTCCTGATTCAATAAAAAGACATAATCACAATTTTCCTTTATCGCAAGGGATAAACCTATGTTATTCGCTATCCCAAAACCCAAATTTTGTGGTTGTTCCAATAAAGTTATATCCTGGTAATTTTTTCTTATAAACCCAGGTGTTCCATCAGTACTGGCATTGTCTATAACTATTACCCGGTGTTCAATAACGCTCTTAGATAAGGCAGATAGGCACTTATCTATCCATTTCAACCCATTATAAGTAACCACAATAACACTGACCTTCATTTTGAATATATTATAATTTTTTTAATGAATTTTAAATGCATTCCGGATCTGGGTTTGAGAAAAAATAATTTGAACCAATAATAAAAAAACCATTTTTTTTCTCCTAACCCCATGCATTTATCCATCAATTTTTCACAATTTAAAATTTCAAAATTTATTAGATCCATTTTATTTATAAAAAGTGGCAGGGAATTTTTATATAATTTATGTACCTGGATCACAGATTTTAACCACGCAGAATTTAAGTTTCCATAAGAAAAATGTTCAATTAAAATAGAGTTTGTGACACCAATTTTATTTCCTGTTTTTAAAACCTCCAAACTAATATTTAAATCATATCCGTGAAAACCCATGAGATCATCGTTAAATGAAACTCCAATTTCCTTTTTTAAGCCTAAAAAAACACCGTCAACCACAACTACTTCCTGCAAGTTTCTACTTTTAAAACCAATATATTGTTGTTCAATCCCTCCATTTGGAAAATGCTGAATAATGTTTAATGCCTTATATTTTTGATCACAATCCCACCAACCGGAAGGAATTTTGGTTTTTAATTCTGACCCAGCTAGACCAAATAGTCCAAATTCCGGATTATCCCTAAATAAATTAATAAGGAGATTACCCCAGTTCTCGGTATGAAATAATATATCTTCATGGAAAAAACATAAATATTTTGCCGTACTTTTTTCAATTCCCTTATTGTAAGCTTCAAAAATAGAATGTTGATTCTCTGAATTATCTATAACAATTAGCTCATATTCAACACCAGTCGTATTTTTGATGTTTTCCGCTAAAATAGGAGTAATAGTTTGGTTTCGGGAACAAATTATAATTGAGATCATGGGTGCTTCATCAATCATAATCTTTAGAGTTTAATTTCTTTTCCTCATTTAATCTCCATGAACTGGATTCATTACAGGTAACAAAATATAATTCCTGCTCTTTAGTTAAATTTGCATTATCCAAATACCACCCCCCGTGTTTTGCCTCATAGGGTTTTCTTGTTCGAATAGCCGCATAGAAGCCTTGTTCCTTATACTTATAATCAGGTCTATACAATGCAAAAGTGGTATCAATGTCTGCCAAATAATTCCCCTCCTTATTTTGATTTTCCCTAAATTTCGATTCCCATGTAATAACTTTCTGTTTATTGGTATTTGTCTCCGGAATATCATCTATTTTTAAACTAAATCCAACTTTAGTAATTTTCGGGTTTCTGTCTAAATTTTTTTTAAAATACCTTACAAAATCTGACGGACAGTCAGGATCAGGAACAATGTCGGCATCAGTCACAATATAATATCCTTTTGAATACTCATCGTATAATTCTTTGCATTTCCAAAAAACCAAATGCCCGTGATTTTCTTTTAATTTGTGCAAGGTAACAGATGAGCCAATGGTTTCAAAATAATCCAGAAGCGGTTTGTAAGTCGAATTATTATCAATTATTACAATTTTAGTGTATTTATGTTTCTGCAAAAATGTCACCAATTGCTTCAAATAACACAATTGATTGAAACTGATAATAATGATGGGAATTGATTTATAATTTAAACTTTGCATTATTACCTGCAGATTGATCAGCTGTTTGACATGCAATGCATAATACACTTCTACCCTTCTGGTTATCCTAAAAAGGATCAGTTTCAATCCTAAAACACCTAATATTTTAGCAATTAATGCTTTCATTTATTTTCTCTTCTTTTTATAGCGATTCCCTTCAAAAAGAATTGTTCCTTTATTAAAAATTGTAAATAAAAAAAAGGCTATAATCATTTTTAGCTTATACTTTAACCGAATTTCTTTAATGGGTATAATATGATTGAGCAAACATTTAAAGGCACTATCTATATTTTTGGTGAAAATAAATCCCCTAAAATGATCTAAAAAATAATTATCCCGGTAACGCTTTAATTTTTCTGAAATATCATTGTTTTTTATCAAATAAAATATTTTTTCCCTTGCCTTGTAATAATGTAATTTCCGAAATGCCAAGTTCTTATTATAAGAAATACTTTCCTTGTGCTGTCTAATATATACCAATGGTTGTTCGATCCAATCGTAATCATTACAATAAAACAAAACCCTGCAATGAAATTCCCATTCCTGGGCAGCATGTAAACCTTCGTCAAATTTAAAATTGTTTTGAATTAAAAATTCTTTCCTCCATAACGGTGCCAGTATTAACCACAATATGTTTTCCATTAGATAATCTTCAAAAGGATTATTGGAATAGATCTTCTCATGTCTCAATCCTAAAATGTTAGACAGGTTATTTTCAAAAACCAGGGTCTGGCAAACCGTGAAATGGTGCTTACTTTGCTCCAATCTCTTAACCTGGATAAAAAGTTTGTCTTTGTGCATCAAATCATCACTGTCAAACCAGTTCACAAACTTTCCCTTACTCAACTCAAATCCATAATTCCTACTAGCATTCGCTCCTTTAGGCCTGTCTTCAGGCCGGTGATGATATTGAATCCTGGAATCCTTCTCACAATAAAAACCCATCAACTCAGCGGTAGCATCAGTAGAACCATCATCCACAACTATACATTCCCAGTTTTGATAGGTTTGCACAATCACAGAATCCAAAGTTTCCTCAATAAGATGAACACGGTTATAGGTAGGAATTATGATGGAGACAAGTGGTTGCAATTGGTAGTCAGGTTTAGCATGCTAAGATAAGAAAGAAATTGTAATGAAGTGTCCTTGCAAAAGAGTAAAAAAGTTACCTTTCGAAATTTTCGTTTAGTGAATATTTTAAAATGAATTCATACTTAATACTTAATCCCCCAATAAGTTCGGAGTGATATTTAAAATTTCAATTAATACCTTTGAAATATGAAATAAAAGAGATGGAGGATACGGAGAAGTTAGAGATATTAGCATCCTCAGAAGAAATTGGAATTGTTGAAACCTGTAGGAAATACAGAGTTAGCACTGGCACTTTTTATGATCATAAGGAAGAAGACAGCTTAAAGGTGAACTATGACAACAAAAGCGAAGAGTTCAAACAAGTAGAAGAAGAAAATAGGGTACTACGTAAGCTGCTAGGCAATAAAGAAATTGAACTGGAAGTTCAACGGGAACTCTTAAAAAAAAAGTTTGGAACATCCGATCCAAGAAAGATCTAGTAGACTTTATCAATAAGAAGCATAGGTGTATTAAGACCAGGATCATCAGGATGGTTGGGATGGTCCAGAGTAGTTATTATAGAAAATCCAGTCTTGGCAGAAAGGGTCATAAGCCATCTAAATTAACCTATAATGAGTCCAAAGACTGGGTGACAAACCACCGTGTTAGACTCCGTTAAAGATGTCCTGGGCCACGAGTTTATTGATTGTGGATATAGGTTGATGAACTTATATTTAAAAAGAGACGGCTACCTTATCAACCATAAAAAGCTATACAGGATTATGAAAACTGCTGGATCGTTAAAGCTGGAAAACCGGATAAACAAAAGCGGTTCTGGGCGTAAATTTGTGGAATTCCGGTAAGTAAAGACCTCCAGGCCTTTTGAGTGTTTAGAAATGGATATAAAAATGGTCTGGATTCCAAGTGCCAGTAAAAATACCTATCTGCTATTTGTTATTGATGTTCATACACGTAGAATTCTGGAAGACTATTTTTCTTTTTCCATAAAACAGGGGCAGGTAATAGCGCTTCTATCTCTTTTGTTTGAGAGCTATCAATATCCGGAAAGTGTGGCCATTAGTAGTGATAATGGAGCCAGTTTATTGCCAGCAATGTGCGCGAATACCTTGAGATTATTTGTGTTGATCAGGGTTTAAACATGTGGCCACACCTGAAGAAAACGCAAATATTGATGCCTATAATGGAATCCTAAAAAAAGAAGTATTCACAAGATTTGATTATAGAACATTTGGTGAGATTGAACAGATCTTAAAAAGATATGTTATTTTCTACAATAATCATAGGCTTCATGGGCTATTGGGACGTATTACACCAATGGAAAAATAGAATCAAGACCACCACCTAATTTAAATGAAAAAACATACGGCTTAATTAATCTTTGAAATATAGAATAATACTCTTGTTTTATAGGGGTCAAAACACTTAAATTAAAAATTATAATCTAACCTTGAAACATTCTGATTATAATTTTTTATAAATTTTCTTCTAAAAAAATTTCCCTTGCTAAAAAATTTAAAATTTACTTGATAAAGAAAGTACCAAAAACCTGTAAGACATTGAGCATTGTTTAAAAAACCCCTTGTTAATCCCAGAACATATTTCCATTCCCCTTTTTTATTTAATGTGAATTTTATAGCTTGGTGAAAGCAATATAAAGCACTAATTTTATTATCAAGTAGAATTAACTCTTTCCAGGTCTCAAATTGGAGGAGTAATTGTTCTTTTCCTCTCAAATCTTTATTTTTTTGAAGTCTGGCTTGGGTTGAATCAGGATGTTTACGTCTTAACGTGAGATAATTGTCAATAATTCTAGTTTTTACCGTAAAAGATGTAAGCTTACAAAAAAAATTGTATTCTTGGCCCGACGGCAGTTTCTCATTAAATCTCACCTTTTCTATGACTTCACGCTTACCAAGAAAATCATAAGTGAGCCAGTTTATCTTCTGAGCCACATAGTTAAAATTGGTTATCTCAAAATCTTGAAAACGGTAATACATTTCATTTCTGCTAATTATATCCTTGGAATCCGGATCTCTAAAATTTGCAGACTTTGAAATTACAAAATCAACTTCATTGCTTTCAATGGTCTTTATTTTTACATTCAGAAATTCAGGAACCATTAAATCATCACTGTCAAACCATTGTATGTATTCCCCTTTACTTAACTCAAAGCCATAATTCCTACATGCATTGGCTCCCTTTCTTCTTTCCCCAGGACGATGATAGTATTTTATACGGGAATCCCTTTCACAATAAAACCCCATTAACTCGCCGCTTGCATCAATAGACTTATCATCTACAACAATACATTCCCAATGCTGATAGGTTTGCGCCAAGATACTGTCCAGCGTTTCCCCCAGCAAATGGGCACGGTTGTAGGTGGGGATGATGATGGAGATAAGTGACTTCACTAATTTAACGTTTCTTCAATATTATTGTAAAACCTGTTTTTTCAAAGAAAATAAAGTTCATTTTCATTAACTGATATATTATTTTACCGGCAATTTTCGATAATATGTTTGATTTTTTATAAGTAAAATGAAAATTTTCTTCAGTTTCGTTATATCTATCTATTAATCGAATTTGTTGATAATTTTGTGATATTACATTTCTTGTCCTGGAAAAAATTTGTTCGCCACATAAGTAATTCCTAAAAACTTTTGAATTATAGGGTCTTACGTGTGATAAGTCGTTATAAAATCCACTCCATAGCAAAGGTGCAGATATAATGAGGTAACCGCCCACCTTTAAACATCTGTCCATTTCTTTCAAGGTTTCATAAAACATATCTGGTGTTAAATGCTCAATCACATGGCTACAGTGAATTAGATCAAAAAAATTATCTTCAAATGGTAAACTTGGTAATTGTCCTTGCACTACATTTTTGTTTTCTTTTTTTAGTTCAGTAATTGTTTTTGCATTTCCATCAAACAAATAAAAGTCAGTTCGATTACAGTATTTTGAAAATAAACCACTTCCCGCACCTATGTCTAGTACTTTTGATTCTGTTTTAATATAACCCTGTGCTATTTCAAAAAAGGGTTCTCTGCGGTGCGTGGCATATTTTTTATTTACCATAACTATATACCCATTTTGAATTTTGTATTACTGGATACCCATTTTTACTGGATACAGGCCCACCTTTTTTTATTGCTCCTTCCACCACTTCAAAAGAAATGACTTCTTTTAAAAAATCATATGTTGTAGCAGAGGTTCCTAGCCATAAATTTACGTCATATGTCCCATGAGCAAGAGGTAAAGAATCTACAGAGCATTCTATTGTATTTTCACCTTCTTTAAGTTTAAAGCTTTCACCCACATGACCGGAATAAATTTGATAAATGGGTTGAGATTCAATTGTAGATATCGTCAAAGCAAATTGGACTAATACGGCATGGTTAGACTGGATATCTACCTTGAAGTTAAAAGAACTACCTGTTTTAATCTGGGATAATACAGAAAAATTTTTAATATGTATATCTTTTTTAGACTCTTTACAACTATAACTTTCTGTAACGTTTCTTTGTTCAGATTTTAGGTAAAAGTTGACCATCTCTTCTGTTTGCCCTTGATTTGTAATGAGTCCATTTTTTAAACATAGAACTCTTGTGCATAAATTCCGAATAGAAACCATATTATGGCTCACAAACAGCACTGTTCGACCTTCTCCCTGGGAGAGGGAATTCATTTTCCCGATGGCTTTTTTCTGGAATTCGGCATCCCCCACTGCCAAAACCTCATCTACTACCAGGATTTCCGGTTCCAGGTGGGCGGCCACGGCAAAACCAAGTCGCACCGTCATTCCACTACTATAGCGTTTTACGGGCGTGTCTATATACATCTCACAACCGGAAAAATCTATAATTTCATCCAGTTTTGTTTTAATTTCATTTTTGGTCATCCCCAAAATGGCGCCGTTCATAAAGATGTTTTCCCGGCCGCTTAATTCGCCGTGAAACCCGGTGCCTACTTCCAGAAGTGAAGCGATCCTGCCCCTGGTTTTAATACTGCCGGTAGTTGGGGAAGTAACCCTTGATAAAATTTTAAGCAGGGTAGATTTTCCTGCGCCATTCTTCCCAATTATTCCCAAAACCTCGCCCTGCTTTACCTCAAAATTGATATCCCGCAGCGCCCAAACATAATCTTCCGTAGCCTTCGCGCTACGGTCATTCACAGCGCCCACTTTTAAATATGGATCTTCCTTCCCGCGCAGGCCTGCCCACCAACGGTTGAGGTCGTGGCTAAGCGTGCCGGTGCCTACTGTTCCCAGGCGGTATTGCTTACCTATGTTTTCGGCTTTTAAGATTGTGCTCATTTTATGCTTTTACGGTTTACGGTTTGCTGCTTTTGGTTTTCTGTTATATCATCTAAAAGCGGCCTCGTTTGACGATTCTTATTTACAAAGGTATTTCATCTATTAAAAAGCAAAAAATATTTCGAAAGATACAAAATTTCCCCTTTAGAGTCGACCGGCAAGGAAGGGGTAAGGAACTTTCGGTATTGTTAGGAAATTTTTTGGGCTTAAAAATTAATTGAGAGTTGATACTTATTTATTTCACCTATAAATATTTAATGTAATTTAATAATCATTTCTTACCGCATAAATCATACCTGATATAGAACTTAGCCTCCTGGAAAACACAGTGAAATTGTTATCTTTTAAATAATTTTCTAAGATTTCTGCACCAAAATCATGCCACTCCAAAACAATAATATGTATCCTATTGAGCAGATAACTATTATATAAATTTTCCAAAATTTCGTATTCTGAACCTTCACAATCCATTTTTACAACAATTTTAAAATTTTTATTTTCATTAAAAATTGGTTCTAAAACTTCAGTAGCTTGCTTGATTAATACTGTTCGCTTTTCATAATCATTTTCACCGTGATAACTTGGACTTAATTGCCCTCGTATCCCACAATTACCTTTTGCATTATTTCTAAATAAAAACTGTTCCTTCCTTTCCAAATTGCCTAATCCAAAATTACTGAACTGGGAAATTTTCATTATATTATTTCTTTTTAAATTATTTTCTGCTATTTCAAACGTATCTTTTACAGGCTCAAACGAATAAATTTTTTGAACGTGATCCAGTTGAGAAAAATATATCGAGGCAATACCCACATTAGCTCCAATATCAATTAAAATGCAATCCTCATTGCATACAAAGTTATATTCTTGATCAATAAAAATTTCGTTTAGAATAAGAAATTCTTCTGAACTGTCAATATCAAAAACTAAATCTAAAAAAGAAATTTCTAAACCTTTCTCGGATTCCTTAACAATGAAATCTTCAAAATTTTTTTCGAAAATAAATAAATACTTTGAACATAGGAAAAGAAGCTCTTCATGATGCTGGATGTTATACTTTTTTAATTTTTTTTTTATTTCTCTTGCATTACTATTTTTATTGTAAATATTATACCCAAGCTTGTTTATGGTTTGATAAATAAGTTGTCTCATATAAGTCAAATTTTTTTATATAAATCCATCTTTTATAATTTTGATTTGTCTTCAGCTTTGCTTGTAGCAATTTTCACTCTTGAAAACTATTTATTATAAGTATTTAAAAAAATCTTATTCACCAATTCACCGTTAGGATTCATTTTCCATGAAGCAGATTCATTGGCAGTTTTAAAATAATATTCTTGTTCTTTTGTTAAATTTTTTGGATCAATATACCAGCCTTCGTGAATTGCAAGATATGGATATTTGGACCTAATTGCTTTATAACTCACAAAAGGTTTTCCAGGTCTATAAAGAGCAAAAGTGGTATCAATTTCCGAAATATAATTACCGTTATTATCCGTTTTTATCCAGTATTTTTTCTCCCAACCTATAATCTTTGCCTTGTTGGGATTTGAATTTGGGATATTATCAATTCTAAGACTAAATCCAACCTTATCCATTTGTGGATTCCTATCTAATATCCATTTGAAATATTGTAAAAAATTGGAAGGACATTCTTTAATTGGTATAATATCTGGATCAGTAATTACATAATACCCATTGGAGTACTCAGCAAATAGTTTATTTTGATTCCAAAATACTCGATAGCCATAATTTTCCTTTAGCCGATAAACCTTTACAACCTTTTCAATCTCATTAAAATAATGCAATAAAGGTTTATAAGTAGAATTATTATCAATTATCACAATGTTTTTATATTCGTTTACTAATAAAAAATTAATTAATTTCTTTAAATAAAAAAGCTGATTAAAACTGATGATAATTATAGGAATATTTTTAAAACTCTTATTTTGCTCAATTACGGTTTTATTGAATAATTCATTCTTCAGCTTTTTATATCGAAATCTGAAATGAAAAAGAATTGTAGAAAACTTACTATTCAAAACTGAAAATTTTTAATGAAAATTCTGGCTATTTTTTTCATATTCAATAGACAAAAAGGCTTTTTTATGATTAACATAGATTTTTAGATACATTCAACGGATTTGCATGAAAAATCAGGTCACTAAAGTATTAACGATTTAAAAAAAACGATTTTCTTTATTATAACTTCCCATTAAACCTATTTCATGTTTTAATTATCCATAAATACAAAGCTCTTAATTATTTTAAAAATGTTCGCTTCAGTATATATAAATAAGTTCGAATAACTTTAACAGGTTCCTTCTTAAATAAATCCCCGGCCAAATTGAAAGATTTTGAAAATTTATTTACTCTGAAGTATCTAGCCATTAAAGAAAATTGATGTTGTTGGAGGCTTTTCTTAACCAATTCACTTTGACCCAAAAAATTGGGATCTCTAAACACACATTCCACAATTTCCAAATTTACCCTGGCTATGTTGCTACGAACTTTTTTAAGTTTTTCAGAAACTCCTATTTCCTTTCGGTACACTGCGGTAACTTCCTTTAGGTATTTTATTTTATCACCATTTTTTGTTGTCCAAAGATAAATTGGCCAATCTCCATAAGGAAAGCGGTTAATCCAATTGGGAAAGTTTTCTTCTCCCTGCTTATTTCTAAACAGGGCAGTAGCCGAAGGTATAAAGTTCGAAAAAATCAGATCATCAAAATTTAAAGTTTCTTTTAATTCATCCCAAATTACTTCATGGGAATCCCCATTTGGATACAAAAATTTTATGCCGGTAAAAACAATGGAATAGTCTGCATTGTTTTCTAAAAAATCCACTTGTTTTTGAAGTTTTAGAGGGTCTATCCAATAATCGTCTCCATCGCAAATTGCAACATATTTTCCATCGCATTCTTTAAAAGTCCTTATAAAGTTGTTTATTAAACCAAGATTTCTTTCAGAAGGGAGTAATTTTATTTTATCAGGATTCTCCACGGCATATTTTTCGCAGATTATCCGGGTATTATCTGTGCTGTAATCTTCTCCCAGCACTAACTGATATCTGAAATCTGTTTTTTGCTCCAGAATACTTTCTATTGTCTGCCCTATAAACATCTCCTGGTTATAAGTTAACATAAAAATACTGACACAGATTTCACTCATTTTTGGGGTTAGGGTTTTTAGTTTGCTTTTTTTTGTTTACTTTTTATATAGCGTCTAAAGCTAATTAGATTGACGATGCTTATTATAAGGTTTTTCTTCTATTAAAATATTAGGTCGAAAGATACAAAATTCCCCTTTGGAGGTTAGGGCTCTGTAATTAAAATATGAGCCACGATTGAACTAATTATTTGGAAATTAGAAGAACGAAGTTAGAAGTTTTTTATTTCGTCTGAAATCTATCGGGATGGAATTTGGAACAGAAAACGGTAAATACTACCTAAAAGGACAAACTTCCATCAGTCCATCACACAACTTCTCAACCTTTCCTTCATCCGGCAAACGGGGATGTTTTTCAAATAAACACTCAATTTCATTCAAGCTCAATTTTCTATCCAGAAATTCAGCCTGATAAAAAGGTAATTCCACCGATTCCAGATAATCCCGATACTTAATTCCGTCACCAAAAATTTTATCCGAAAACTCCACCCAAATACTGGGAATTTCATAAGCGTGGGAAACGATTACTCCGTGCAAAGAGGAAGAAAGTGTTTTTTCACAACTCAGTATTTCCCGTGTAACTTCTTCCACATCCAGCGTCATCAGGTCAATCACCAGGATCTCAGGATCGTTGTTATAATTTTTTGAAACAAATTTATAATCGTGGTAATGCGGTAAAATCCCTAATTTGTATTTTTTCTTAACTTCAGGATGATAATATTTGGGCAGTAATAATGCAGGATCTCCATAAACTTCAGGACACTCATAACTGAGGTCCAGTAAAAATTTCCTGGTTCGCGGTCCGCGAACCGCGCGGAAATCTGCTTTAGCAATTGCTTGTTCCTTATCAATAATTCCACTTCCCCACACAATACTGTCCTTTGAAGCATGGTGAAGTATACTGCCTATAGTGACATAATTTGTCTTATCCCATTTATACCAGGGCTGCTTCTTTGGATGAACCCATTTTATCTCTTTCCCCGAGATCTTTTCTACCAAATATTTGGAAAGCAGATCCCCATAATTCTCCTTCTTCTTAAAGATGAATTTTATCTCGCTCCAGTAAAATAAAGGAATAGGTTTGGGGTTCATAGTTTTTAGTTTGGAGTTTCAGTTTTCTGCTTTCAGTTCCCTGTCCCCGGTTAAAAGTAAAGGTATAAACGCTAAACGTGTCAAAAATGGGTATAAAAAATCAAATACTCTATTAAATAGAACCTTTTTTATACGGTTTATACAAAACTATTAGGTAGCTGATTTTTTTAAATCCTTCTATTCTGAATATCTTCTGAAAATAATAAACAGTAAATGCTAAAGGGCGAAGCCTAAACACCAAACCGAACACAATTTCCCTATATTTGAACAAGCCAAAACGAAACCCCAATTTGAAATCCAAAAAAATATTTATTCTCCTTCCCGATGGTGTTGGTCTGCGGAATTTTGCTTTTACCTCTTTTGTTGAGATAGGAAAACAATTGGGATGGGAAGTAGTGTTCTGGAATCAAACGCCTTTTGATCTTACCGAATTGGGTTATAAAGAAATAAAACTAACAGGAAAACCAAGGGCATTTACCGATCTTTTAAAGAGGGCCAAAATTAGTGCGGAACTGGATTATTTTGAAGAAAAATTTGATGATCAGGTTTACCAATCCTACAAATTTCCTTCTTCCAATAAAAGCATGAAATCCAAAATCAAAAACGCCATAATCACTCAATTCACCAAAACCTACCGGGGTGAGAAAGGCCTGCAAAAATTGAGGGGAAAATTAAAGGCTTCAGAAAGAAAATCTGTTTTTTACAAGAATTGTAAAGATGTCCTGGAAAGAGAAAAACCAGATTTTATATTTTGTACCAATCAGAGACCGGTAAATGCCATTGCACCATTAACCGCTGCACAGGATCTTGAAATTCCCACAGGAACATTTATTTTTTCCTGGGATAATTTACCTAAAGCAACCATGATAGTTGAACCAGATTTTTACTTTGTATGGAGTGAATATATGAAAGAGGAATTAATTAATTATTATCCTTTTATAAAGTCCGAAAATATTTTTGTAACCGGTAGTCCCCAGTTTGAGCCTCATTTCAACCTGAAATTAAGAAAAACCAGGGAAGAATTTTTTGAAGAACACAACCTTGATCTCACAAGAGAATATATTTGCTTTAGCGGGGACGATAAAACCACAAGCCCTGATGATGCTCATTATTTGCAGGATGTGGCCGAGGCCATTGAAATACTTAATAAGGATGGGGAAACAAAACTTGGAGTTCTTTTTCGGCGTTGTCCGGTAGATTTTTCTGGCAGATATGATACGGTACTGGAAAAATATAAAGATCTCATAGTTCCGGTAGCTCCCAAATGGAAGCAGGTTGGCGGGAATTGGAATTCTGTTCTTCCAACCCAGGAAGATTTAAAATTACAGGTCAATACTATTCTGCATACCAAGGCCGTGATCAACCTGGGATCTTCCATGGTTTTTGATTTTGCTGTTTTTGATAAACCTTGCTTGTTCTTCAATTATGATGTTGAGCATAAAGAAGATGCAAACTGGTCTATTGAAAAGGTGTATGATTTTGTGCATTTCCGATCTATGCCTACCGGAAAAGAGGTTTTCTGGATTAATAGAAAAGATAAAATTAAAAGCAAACTTTCTAAGTCCCTTAAAACTGGAGATAAAAAGGCGCAAAATGCAAAGACCTGGTTTGAAATAATTAATCAGCATCCGGCGGGAGAAGCTTCACAAAGAGTTTGGGAGCATTTGGAAAAAATTCCTTTAACAAAATAAAACGAATTGTTAATCCCCATAAAGTATGGCTAAACTTTTACATAAGACTTTCAACTTTTTAAATGAAAACAAACTTGTCTCTGTTTTAATATTTTTAACCTTTATTTCCTCTCTAAGAATATTACTGTTGCCATTATCTGGTGATGAGCTCACCTATGCGGAAATTGCACGAAATATTATGTCCCACGGGGAGTATTCCCATCACGAGAAACCTTCTACCATTACACCCTCTCTTCCATTCTTAATTGCCCTTTTTTACACAAAATTTAATCCCGTTCTTGGTTTTGTGCTGGCAAAGCTTACCAACCTTTTGTTTTTAATTATTGGTTTGAGATATCTGTTTTTATTCTTGAAGAAACTTCCACTAAACAGGGAAGTTATTTGGGTATTAATACTTTTAACCATAGTTAATACTAATTTTGTTGTCTGGAGCCTGGCACTTTATCCTGAAGCAATTTTATTCTGCTTTTTTTGGATATTTATTTATTACCTATCACAAGATTTAATTAAACCCTGGGATATATTTTTTATTCTTATTTCTTTTGGATTCCTTGTTCTGACAAGGTATGTTTATGCCGTTTTTGGAATTATGGTTTTATATGTTAATTTCAATTACCTAAAAAATCTGGTCCAAAAAAGAAATTACTTCGCAGTACAAAAAATCTTCATTTTTTCAATAATAAGCCTTCTCCCATTACTGTTTTGGTTTAAATATGTATATAATTTAGAAAAAGAAGTAGATACCGGATTGAGTTATTTTGCCAGATTTAAAAATAATGAAGTATTATATAACTTAAAAGCAGGAATTGGATTGATTAAACATGATGAAGCAGGCAATGTAAATGGAATACCTGCTTTCATCTCCTTATTCTTACCAATTACCGGTTATAGAAACTGGATCCTAAGTATAATTTTAATTTTAGGCTTCGTTATTGGCTTTATTTCGAAATGGGAGATTGAACCTTATAAGAAACTGTTTATTGCAATTCTATTGGTCATGTTCGGTTTAATTTTCGCCGGCACCGGTTTTAGCAGATATTGGTTACCTATGCTACCTGGATATTTATTAGGGTTTTATCTCTTTTTTAATTATTTAAAATTAAAAGATTCCCAGTTTGTCCTTCTATCCAAAATAATAGCTGTTATTTATGTGTTAAATGAACTAAGACTTGATGTGAAAATTTTCAGTAATCATTTATAATGTTGAATTGAGGAAAATGACTAAAAACTTAATTATTTATATGCCTGCTTTAAACGAGGAAGAAACGATTCGAAATGTTTTAGATTCTATCCCAAAACATTTTGATGGATTTAAAAAAGTTGAGTTATTGGTTGTTAATGACGGAAGTACAGATGCCACTGAGAAAGAGGCAATTTTATCGGGTGCTACCGTGATTAACCATTCTCAAAATAGAGGCGTAGGCAAAGCATTTCAAACAGCATTAAATTATTCACTTAAAGCAAAAGCTGATATTTTGGTTAGTATTGATGCAGACGGACAATTTGATGTAAACCAAATAAGTGAAATGATACGACCGATAATTAATAAACGGGCAGATTTCTGTATAGGTAATAGATTCTGGAATTCTTCTCCTGATAAAATGCCCACACTTAAATATTGGGGAAATAAACAAATTAGTAAAATCGTTAGTTTTATAAGTAAAACCAAGATTCAAGATGCCTCATGTGGTTTTAGAGCTTATTCCAAAGATTGCCTTTTTAGCTTAAATTTACAAGGAAGTTTTACCTACACACATGAAACAATTCTTGAGTTGTTACATAAAGGATATGGAGTCGCTCAAATACCAATTAAAGTTACATACTATGATGGTAGAATTTCCAGAATAGCAAACAACCTGATACAATATTCAATAAGAACATCTATAATTATATTCAAATCTTTAAAAGATTACAGGCCACTCCAGTTTTTTTTAAGTATTGCTTTTTTAGTATTATTTATTGCTTTTATAATAGGTGGGTTTGTTTTCATTCATTGGATGAATACCGGAATGATTACTCCTTATAAAAGTTTTGGTTTTATAGCTCTTTCCCTTTGCGGTATGGCTGTTGTTATTATAACGCTGGCCTTTATAGCAGATCTGCTGAATAGAATTCGTGAAAACCAGGAAAAAATATTGTACCTCACCAAAAAAAAATATTTTGAACAAAATTGATTATGGCAAATTAAGAGCCAAACCAGAAGAAGAAGATTTTTCGGGGAAGTATGAGGATTCAAATTTTATATCTCATTATTTGGTGAATAATTATTTTAAATCGGTAGCACGATTATTGGAATTGACGATTAATGTTAATTCTGCCCATGAAATAGGGATTGGCGAAGGCAGGTCAACACAAAGATTGAAAAATTTGATTGATAATTTAAGTGGATCTGAATTTTTAGAAAAGCTTATTCCAATTGCGCAAAAGAATAATCCAGAATTAAACATTTTTCAAGAAAGTATTTATGATCTGAAATTTAAAAATAAAAGTATTGACCTAGTATTATTGCTGGAAGTATTGGAGCATCTTGATTATCCTGAATTAGCTTTAAAAGAAATAAGTAGAATTTCAAAAAAATACTTATTAATAGGCATACCTAATGAGCCATTATGGCGTATCCTAAATATAGCTCGCCTTAAATACTTAAAAGATTTAGGAAACACTCCCGGACATTTAAATCATTGGTCTAAAAAATCTTTTATAAAATTGATTCAAAAAAATTATGGAAATGTTATTGCAGTAGAATCTCCGTTACCTTGGACAATTGTTCTTGCCAAGAAATATTGATAATTATATAAAACACCATGCTCTCTAGAAAAGGAATATTTCATTTAAAAAATAAAAAACTTTTACTCAAATATATATTGATAAGTTTAATTAGTTATCTCTATGTTTTTTTATTCCTATATTTTTTGATTGATGAATTAAAATTAGGTAAGCAATTATCCTTTATTTTAGTTTATGGCACCGCATATTTATTTTTGTACAGTGTCCAATTAAAATATTTATTTTTTAAAAAACACAACATTCGCAAGTTTTTACGCTATTTAGGGTCTATTCTTCTTTTTTATATTAGTGCAAATTTATTTTATAATTTAGGCCTGCATTTAAAATTACATTACTTATTATCAACAGCCCTTACTATTATAATTTTGATGCCCCTAAGATTAATTGTATATACCTTATTTGTTTATAAGGATTAAATAGCTTTATCATGCACATAGCTTTCCTCACGCCCGAATACCCCCACCCTAAAACAAATCCTGCCGCAGGGATTGGCACCAGCATAAAAAATATGGTTACTGCTTTGACAGCAAAAGATGTGAAAGTTTCCGTATTTATTTACGGCCAGGCAACAGATGAAATTTTTACTGAAGGCGGAATAAAATTTCATTTGATAAAACAGCGAAAGTATAAGTTTCTCGGCTGGTACCTGCACCGGAAATTCCTTGGGAATTACCTCAACAAAGCAATTGTTCAGGATAAAATAGACGCCATTGAAGCTCCGGACTGGACCGGGATCACCGCATTTATGAAACTCAAATGTCCCCTGGTGATCAGAATGAATGGAAGTGACACTTACTTTTGTCATCTTGAAAACCGGCCGCAGAAGAAAAAGAATTTCTGGTTTGAGAAAAAAGCCCTGGCAGGAGCAGATCACCTGCTTTCTGTAAGCGAATTTACCGCAGTAAAAACCGCGGCCCTCTTCGGTTTAAAAAAGAAAATTGAGGTGATTCCCAATTCGGTGGATGTGGAGGTTTTCTGTCCGCGCAACACGGCTTTGGAGCCAAATACCATTCTCTACTTTGGAAGTATCATCAGGAAAAAAGGCGTTTTGGAACTGGCAGCCATCTTTAATCTCATAGTCGCAAAAAAACCCGGGGCCAGGCTTCTCTTTGCAGGAAAAGACGTAAAAGACCACATCACCGGCAGTTCCTCCAAACAATTAATTCTGGAAAAACTTTCCCCCGTAGCCACAAAAAACACAGAATGGTTGGGCGTGCTGCCCTACGAAAAGGTGCTGGCACAAATAGCCACCGCAAATGTGGTGGTCCTCCCCAGCTTCGCCGAAGCCCTCCCAATGACCTGGCTGGAAGCGATGGCGATGGAAAAAGCCCTGGTGACCTCAGAGCTTGGTTGGGCAAAGGAAGTAATGATAGATGGGGTTACAGGATTTGCTGTAGATCCAAAAGATCATCAGGAATACGCCGGGAAAGTTTTGCAATTGTTGAACGAACCTGTCCTAGCCGGGAAAATGGGAAAAGCAGCCAGGGAGCAGGTAGTTGCAAAGTTTTCAAGTGAGGTGGTTGTGGGGAGGAATATTGGGTTTTATGAGAAAGTTGTTCGTGGTTTGTAGTTTGGGGTTGAAAAAAAAGTGGAAAGAGGAAAGTGGAAAGTGGAGAGTGGAGTGTTAAAAGAGCTTATGGTTTGGAAAAACACGAATTACACGAATTAAAGCGAATTACGCGGATTTTTTAACCACAGGGTTGCACAGAAGTTTTAAAAACACTGATTCCACTGATAAAAAAAGGATTGCACGGATTTGGAATTTGGAATTTGGAGATTGGAGTTTGGAGATTGGAGATTGGAGATTGAGAATAAAAAGAACAAAATAAATAAAAAAGTTGTAATTTGTATTGAGCAATCAATTTACTAAAAAATGAGTATGACCGAAACTCCATGTAATTAACCCCCTGTTATACAGGAATATGCGAGTAACTTACGCCTAATAAAAAACAGTAAATATTCACCTATGGAAAGCATGGAACTTAAAAAGCGTTTGATTGATAAAATTCAAAAGTCTGAAAACAACCATCTTCTGGAAGAAGCTTATAGATTGCTTGAGTTGGAAACTCAAGACATTGAAGTTTATAAGCTGAACGACGAGCAAAAAAGTGCCGTTGCCGAAGCCAGAGAACAAATAAAGAATGGACAGGTTTTAACCGATGACCAGGCTAATCAGGAAATTGACTCATGGCTAAAAAAGTAGTATGGTCTCAAAAAGCACAAAAAGACAGGAGGAGGATTTTAAAGTATTGGAAGGGCAGAAATAAATCCAATGTTTACAGCATAAAACTTGCCCAGCTTTTTAAAGATTCCGTTAAAATTATCAGTGAATTTCCACAGATAGGAAAATTGACAGATGATATTAACGTTCGGATAAAAATTGTTAAAGACTATTATATTTTATACGAAGAAACCAACACCCAAATTCACATTTTGACTGTATGGGATACCAGACAAGACCCTGATGAATTAAAATAAAATGATTGTATTTTAAAAGTTATGGAATTCCCTCGTCGCCATTTAGGAAAATATGTGTTTTCCCTTCCAGGATTTTATTTAAAAGAGTTGTTTTTCCAACCTGCCGGGGACCAATTAGAATAATGGCCTTTCCTTTTCCAAGTCGGTTTCTAATAGTTTCCTCAAGAAATCTCTTTATAATTTAGTGATTGTATTCACCAAATACGCTGCTTTTTGGTAAACATAATCACCAAATGAAGTTAGAAGTTTGTGGATTTAGAATTTGGAAAGAACACAGCTCGCTCCCTTTTGGAGTTTGGCCCCGATCCCGAAGCATCGGGACGGGGTGGAATTTGGTGGGTAAGGGATGCTTCGAGAGAATTTACGAAACTTCTTTTACCTCCTTATTCTTTTACTGGCAATTTCTGGATTGCGACTGGTGTGCAAGATCCCAAATACAATAACCTGTTTTTTATCTTCTTCAAGTAAGTAAAAAATGGCATATGAAAACCGAGCGATCAAAGATTGCCTTAGTTCCTTGTATTTACATTGGTAATGCTCCGGGTAGTGACCAATATAATCAATCTCCTTGTTGATTTCCTCTTTAAATTCTTCGCCTAATGATTCCTGTTGATCATTGTACCATTTTCTTGCTTTTCTTAGATCCTGATAAACTATGGGCAATAACTTTACCTTATAACCCACTACCAATCCGCCTTTATTTCATCCCAGTTCAGTAAATCCTCAGGAGAAGATTTATGGCTTTTCATGCGTCTATCCAATTCCTTTTTGTTGACAGGTGAAATTTCCTGCTGGACTTC
>Ga0314774_1000339_pt1 | contig 40143 bp, 38 predicted proteins | sample MetaGCBIA2018_FD_204515 | JGI IMG/M metagenome (GOLD analysis project Ga0314774, IMG submission 204515) | Cryopeg brine microbial communities from Beaufort Sea near Barrow, Alaska, United States - CBIA 2018 | ecosystem: Environmental > Aquatic > Marine > Coastal | place: USA: Alaska | collected... | reverse complement strand
CAGGGGCCTGTTCTAAAAATCGACCAGATTCAATTATGCAACAAAAAAGCAAATCGAAATCAAGCTGTAAATACAGGCATAGCCATCAGGACATGACCACCTGCAAAGCAGGTGGATTTTTAAGGTTAATTAAAATTAATTTAAACAGCTGAAATTGCACTTTTTAACCTAATAATTAGCTCACGTTTAAACTGCACTTCACATTTCCTCGATTCTTTTATTCATTTCTTTAACCATTACAGTTTTGCTATTGTCCTTATAATATAAGTAATCTTCTAATTCCACTCAAAATCTTCCATTTTCACTCTAAAAATGCCAATTTCGGGATAATTTTTTGACTAAAATACCCACATTTTCTTATGTTTTCAAAGCAAAAACCCTGATGAAAAACATCAGGGTTTTGGATATTGAAAAAGATTTTCCGCCCTTAAAGCGTAAATGACCTAAAGCCGGTTAAAAATTATACTTCAAACTAGCGCCCGTATAATATTGTACTTCATACGGCGCGGGCAGATAAGCATCTGGCAACTGGTTTAAAAATACCATATAATAATACTGCGTTCCCGTAAGGTTATCTGCCCCGGCAAAAATGGCGAGGTCAATTGATCAAAACTTGTGCGGTAGCCCAGTTTTGCATTGAGCAAATGATAGGCATCGGTGCGATTTGCCCCGTCTGAAGTGAATGGCATTGTGTCCCTGAACGAATAATTTACGTTTCCATAAATACCGGGATTTGTATTAAAATCCACTCCTGTATTTACTACCCACGGCGCGATGCCAGCGACGGCTTTATCGCTATAATCCACTGTTATAGCACTGCCATCATCGCCCAGCGATTCATACTGATAATCAGCATACCTGAAATGGGAATAGGTGGCATTGGCATAAGGATCTATGCTGCTGAAAAAACCGGCAACCGATTCATAGGCCGTGTATTTTGCCAAAAATTCGACACCTTTATGTTCCTGTTTTCCGCCATTTGCGATATATGTATACGCTGTGGTATTTTGATCTAGCGGAACCGCCACCGAAGTGAATTTATTCTTGAAAACCGCATTGAAAAATGCCAGTTGATAATGCAGTTTGTTATCAAATATATTTCCCTTGGAACCTATTTCAAACTGATTGCCAATTTCTGGAACCAGACGCGTGTTGAGTTCACCGGTCGTAGAAATTGCTATGTTGCCGCTCACTGGTGCATTATACGCTTTGCTGTACGATGCGTAAACCGAAACATTATCGTTAAAAACCTTATTAATGGCCACATGCGGCGAATACAAATCCTTATAATCTGCCGAAACATTTCGGGCACGGGCACTTTCTGGATCATAAAGACGATCTTCCAGATCTATCTGCATGTTGCTCAATCCCAAGCCAGCGGTTACCGAAAAATCGGCAGGCAGGTGCAGCATCCATTCGGTGAAAAAGGAAGAGGTGCCTGAGCGCGCATACTGATTGCTTCGGGTATTGCCAATGATGTTGTAACCTTCGGGATCTGCGGGATTTTCTTCCATGCGATAACCTATGATCGCGGCGCGCTGCTCTTGTAATTCCGCCCCTGCGGAACCGGTAAGTCGTAGGTTTTCGCCCAGATTAAAATTGAAATCAAAACTGGTGCGCAGCCCGTAATTGATAGGATCTTTATCTGTCCACCCACCGGCAGAACTGGCATTGGTATTTGCCCCAGAACCAAAAACCGTACTTGTATTGCTCAACCAATTATTAAATATATAATTATGGCTCAAACCGGCACGGAAACTCACCACTTCAGAATGTGCGTTATTCTTGATGTAACGGGCGTTCACGGTGTAGTCTTTGGCTTCAAATTGGTCAACACTCAACTCCCCTCCCCGCTCGTCATAGCTGTTGCTGTAACCAAAATAGGTGCTGATATACTGTCGCGCGCTGGGCCTGAAATCTACCATTGCGTTTACAAAATCCTTTTGAGAATCAGCATGCGACATATATCCGTCTGAAACCTGATGGCCATAATTAAGGAGTAATGAAGTATTCTCACCGCCCATTTGCAGTTGCGAGGTAAGCCTTAACAGTCCGTAGCGACCAGCAGTTACAGATTGACCCAGCGAAATCTCACCCGGTTGCGGCCTTACGGTCTGCAGATTTACGGCGCCAGCAATGGCCAGGCCATATCTCGTACCGGCGGGCCCCTTTATCACCTCAACTTCACCTATAGAACTAAAATCAATATCGTCAAGCTGGGTAACGCCTTCGGCATCTGTGATAGGGATATTGTTGAGATAGACTTTATATCCCTGGCCGTCAAAATTGTTTGACGCTCCGCGGAAGCCCACGCCATTTCCATAACCGCGAATGTTAAACTGCTGACCAGAAGACACCGCGCGGCGTTGCATGATGACACCGGGAACATTTGCATTTATGGCATCGTCAAGATAAAGGCCAGTGCCACGTTTAAGTTCTCTTTTGTCTAATTCTACTACCGAAACAGGATACCGTAGCAATTCGCGATCCTGACCTGCACTGCCCATTAATTGGACTTCCGCCAGATCATCTGCTGTAGGGACCATGAGAATATTTAAAAAAACACCGCATGAAGTGATTTCTGTTGTGTAGGTTTTATAGCCCACGTAACTTATAGCTAGCTCCAGATCATCTGCACAGGGCATTGCAAACTGGCCGGCGTCATCGGTGGTAATAGTGTTACCATTGTTGATTTTAATTTTGGCCCCCATTAATGGGGCATTTGTTGTTGCATCTGTAATTCTGCCTTCAATACGCTGGTTTTGCGCAAAAACGGTATAAGCCATTGTAAAGAATAGCCCGAAAATGAATAATTTTTGATTCATGTTTATGATTTCTAGTTGGATAAATAAAATTGGGGCGCACATAAAAAATGCCGCCTAATAGCCTTAGGGCTAAATCTCATAAGTATCAAACCAGTTTGGGAGGGGGTGCGGAAATTTCCAGCGTCGGAGAATTGTAGAAGAAGGTGTAATGGAAAGAAGATTGCTCCCGTTGCTTTAGGAATTCGCTGTTTTTAACTACGGAATATACGTTTTTTCGGGAAAAGTATTTAAACGTGATTTTTACGGAAGCATTCCGGGTTTTCTTAGTTTTCTTTGAATTCTTAACCTGTTTGTGAAGGCGTGCATAGAGAAAACTTTCCAGTGAATCGTCATAGCAATAATATATCATGTTCCCTTTGTCATCCCGCTGCCCTTTGACCACGTCGTACATTTTTCCGCGGTAGCGGAATTCATCATTACCCAGCCACAGCAGCTTTTTTATACGCTCCTTTTTAATAAAAATTCGGGTTAGACTTGCATCGGGAAGGCCATTTTTAATATGCTGTATCGCTTCTCTGCGCGCCTCGTATTGCTGTACCTTAAAAAGCACGATGGGGCCCAGTAGACTGAGAGCAAAAATTGTGGTAAGAAAAATGGCGGTAATTTTATTCAAATATTGGCTATTATGATTCTAAAATGGACAATTTACTAAGAAAAACAACAAAAATAAAACATAAAAATAAACGGATTATCACGGTTCTAGCGTCTGTTCTATTCTCTTTTTGGCCTGATTATAAGCCTTAAATCCTGATTTTGGGTTAGGTATTCTATAGACCAGTTATAAAATGTGCGCAGTTTATTGCGGTAATTAATCAGTGAAAATAAATGGATAAAAACCCAGATAAACCAAGCAAAAAAGCCATTAAAATGTAAGCGTGGCGTAGGGAAATCTGCAACCGCCTTGCTCCTGCCTATAATGGCCATAGACCCTTTATCATTGTATTTAAAAAGCTCAACTTCTTCCCCCTTGCTCGTTCTTTTAAAGTTTTTGGCCAGATTATTACCTTGCTGTATTGCCACCTGCGCAAGTTGTGGATGCCCTTCTGGAAACCGCTCTTCATGATGCTGTATGCAAGAGTCGCCAATGGCGTAAATATTGTTACTGCCCGTTAATTTGTTCATTCCATCTACCGTCAATCGGTTGCCTCGCTCATAACTTCCTTCTGGGAATCCTTTAAATTTAAAACCGGTGACCCCTGTGGCCCAGATTAGGTTTTTACTATAAATATGAGATCCGTCTTTGAGCAATACCTTCTCCCCGTCAAAATCGACCACGCGAGTATTAAGCATGACATCAACGCCCATTTCCTGTAAATTTTTGAGCGCATATTCCTGACTCTTTTTGCTCATGGGTGACAAAAGCTCGTTACCGCCATTAATTAAATAGATCCGTGCTCCAGAATTGAGCAGTTCGGGAAATTCTTTACGGATGGTATTATTGCGCAATTCTGCAAAAATCCCACAGATCTCAACGCCCGTGGGACCACCGCCAGCAACAACCATATTGAGCCAGGGCATACGAAGCGATTTATCGTCTATCTGTGTGGCCTGCTCCAGATGTTGCAGCAAACGGTTGCGCATTTGCAGGCCATCTTCAAGCGTTTTCATAGGTATAGCGAACTTTTGCAGTTGATCAAGGCCAAAAAAATTAGTATGCGTACCAGTGGCCATGACCAAATGATCATAATGTAATTGCCCATTATCGAGAACGATGACGTTTTCATCTGGGATGATTTCTTGCAATTCGCCCATTCGAAACCTAAAATTTGCCCTATTGCGGAAAAGATTGCGGAAAGGATAGGTGATCGAAGAAGGATCAAGATAGCCCGTAGAAACCTGATAGATCAATGGGGGGAAAAAATTATAATTGTTTTTATCTACTAGAATTACTTGAAAGCGGTCTTCTTTTACAAGGGATTTTGCTAAGTGAACCCCAGCAAAACCACCACCTATGATTACGATTCGTTCCTGCATATATAACTGCTTATTTTCTATGGAAAGTTAGCTTTTAATATGAAAAAATACCCTTTTAAAGCCATTTTTTGATCCAAACCAGCTATAAAACCTTGTTAAAAGAATAACTGCTTTCTCAAAATCAAACGCTGGCGTAAGCCCACGACATGGGATTCGGAAAAGGTTTATGAATTTCTATAGCGGGTTGGGTAACCGCCCGGTAGAATCCTCATGGAGTTTAATTTTGCCTCTATAATCCACTTCCTCGGGGCAAGCTCACAAGGTATGATTCGACGATGAATTTTAAATTTCGACCCAGAGGATCGGGGAATAAAACCCACTGATGGTATTCGATAGACAAAATGAGATTCTGACTTTCGGTTTATGGAAAAAATCCCTAAATTTAAAAGTGCCTAAACCTAACATCAACCAACCCTTGAAAATCAAACCTCTAAAAATATCGGTAATCGCAAGCGTTCTTTGGCTATTCCCATATTTGGCGGGCGCACAAGAAACGATAGAGATATTTTACAATCCCGAAAACAACAGTATCGAGTTGCAAAATTTGCCTGATAAAGTTAGACACAACAAGAACTATACGCTTATTATAAATCATATAAACAGCGCCCATGTAGCGCCGTTTTCCGAGGTTACCACTTCCCGTTTTGTGTCTGATATCCCTGATATTCTGCGCAGTATTTATGTGGGTATTCCAGATGATGCGGTAGGTTCAAATCTATCCGCAAATGCTCCTGCTAAACGTGCTATTTATCAGCGGGCATCAGCGTATTACCGTGATTTGGTTTCTATACAACGTATTAGCGACGACCTATATCTGCAAACACGTTTTAATCCCAATATGGAGATCGCAAAAGCAAAAGAACAGGAACTTTTCCAAGCGCTGGGTGTCAGTTCAATACAAGAAGCGTATGCGCACGCTGTTTTGGCTAAAAAATATATTGCCAGTATTCAAGAGGTTTATAGTGCACAGCTCGAAAAAATTAACGTACAGTCTGAAGATACAGCTGGATTTCTAGAGGAATATGCCAATATTAAGACCTACCATACAACAATTGAAGCAGTGAATTACGCCTATTTACTGAATTTTATAGATGCTTCACAGGAAGCTGTTTCCAGCCTTCCCATCGCTTCTTTTACCGCCACTGGCGACGTGGTCGATGTAGCCTTGCAAATTGTTGATACGTACACAAACACAACGTTGCTGGAGGAAACCCTGAGTTTTGCCACTTATAAAAACTTCTCCTTTGATTTTTCAACCGGCTTTTTCTATAACAATTTAGTAGTACCGGAATTTTATCTGAAAAAAAATGAAAATAAAAAGCTTTATATTAAAGAGGAAAATAAATCGAATACGGATATCAGCGTTGGTGCGCTGGGTCATTTTACTTACAAATTTTTACCAGAATGGCGGGGAGGTATTGCGCTGGGAGCAGCAATTTCCCCTTTTGACGGTAATCTGCGCTATCTTATGGGGCCCACTCTAATCTGGGGTGGTCAAAAGCAGGTCAGTTTGACCTTTGGTCTCGCACTCGCCCAGATGGACGAACTTTCCAGCGCAGTCATCCGCGATGAAGGAGTTGTGTCTCTACCAGAAAATTTAGGCGATATACCCACCGTAAAAAAATTGCAGGAAGGGTTTTTTATTGGGCTTACCTATAATTTAACCAACACGAAAAAACCTTCAAATTAACTATTTTGGGCAAAATTATTGCTGTAGTAAAAGTAATGCTCAACTTTTAAAACTGACGTGAATCACATAAACCACGGGTTATGAATTATCAAAAAAAACTTATCCATTTTATGGTATTGCTTGCTCTGGTTGGTTTTATAGTAAGTTCACTATTTATGTTTTACCAATCTTTCACTGTTCTGGAAGACGGGAAATTACCTGAAAATTATATGGCGCATATGAATGTTGCGGTAGTTTACTTGTCCAGTCTTTTAACCGCATTAGTCGGCGGGATTGTTGCAGCCGCTTTTGGCATCAGCCAGTCGGTAGATCAAAGATTACCTTCAAAAGAAAATAAATTACAGGCTCTGGGAGCACTTACCCATTCCGCCCCTATGGGAAATGAAAAAAACAGGTCAAAATATGGCTTTTTTTATGCGCTTGCGTATATTTTAATAGGAGTGACGGCGGTGGTTTTATGGATTATCTTAGAAGGTGACGCAACACAGGGAATCGCTAATATGGCGACCTCTTTTCTAGGCATGATGGTCCCCATCATGGCCTCCTTTTTTAGTGGAAACAATTAAAAATCTATTTTATGAAAAATGATTTTGTAATCGAAGCCTATCCAGACCGGATCCAGGCAAAAATTGAAAAAAAAGAACGGGATAAGAGAGAACGCATGCCCAGTACTATTTATGGTAGCGCTCTGGAGCTCGTACTCGACGATCTTAAATTATGGCGTGTGGGAACAATTACCGTAAGTTTTAAGGGCGGTGATAGTGCCTTACATGAAAAACTGGCCAATACAGTCAAAAAATGGACAGAATACGGCAATATTTCTTTCGATTTTGGTTTTGATCAAACGACTGGTTCCTACCGGCAATGGTCTCCAGATGATAAAAGCAATGTTCGCGTGGGTTTTGAATATGAAGGCTACTGGTCACTCGTGGGAAATGACAGTGCTGATCCCGCAATCGTGGGCTTTGGGGAAATAACATTGAACCTATCCAATTTTGACAAAAACCTACCACCAGACTGGGCAGGAGTTGCCCTGCATGAATTTGGCCATGCCTTGGGTTTTCAGCATGAACACCAGTCTCCTGCCACTGCTTGTGATTTTGACTGGCCTGCACTATATGATTATCTGGGTGGATCGCCAAATTACTGGACAAAGGCCAAGGTGGATCATAATTTGCGCCAACTCAAAGAAGGTGGATTGACCTTTTCGGCACATGATAAAAATTCGATCATGCATTACAGTTTTCCGGCTTGGATGTTTATTTCAAAAGAAAAATCACCCTGTTTTACAGCAGAAAATACAGAGCTCTCTGAAGAAGACAAACGCATGATGCAAGTGGCCTATCCTTATGAAAATGAACTTATACTAGAAAGAGATGCTGCACGTGTGGGCGCCCTTAAAGAAATGGTTGCGATGTCTAAAAAAGATTCTGAAGTCAATGATTTCCATAAGAAACGCCTTAAGTATTATAGAAAAATGACCGTATAGTGCTCTTTCCACTATTTAACTCAACGAACAAAAAATCATGACTACGTTAAAATCAAAAGACCTCAATGTGCAGATCAATGCTGGCGAACTGGTAAGTTTAATTAAAAACAAGCATGAGTTCATACATCAAAAGGGAAGTCCGGGATGGAGTCACTCTGATACCGAAATGTTTCCGGTAATAGGACCTACAGATGATGCCCAGTTTAAAGTAAAAACACCTCAAAAAGACGCAATACTGGATCAACACGGTCTTCTGCGCGAGCTGGAATATAAACTTGTGAAAGCTGATGATGCCCATGCACTTTTTAAAAAAGAATACAAGGCGGATACGCAAGTGAAAAACTCAAAGTACAATAGCAACGAAAAATTGCCTTCAGATAGCGTTAAACATCCAGAATATCTCTATTGGCCCTATGATTTTACATTTAAAAAATCGTTTAAGCTGACTGATAATGGTTTGGAAATAGTCTTTGATATCGAAGGTGAAAAAGGAATGCCGTTTATGCTTGGTTATCACCCTGCCTTTAACTTGGTCACAGACAAACCTGTCATAAAAACAGAACATTGCACTGTAAGCCTAGATGAGGTCATGGCTGTAGGTAGTAGAGCACTTTCCGTGCTTGATTCGTCTACAATCACTTTACAGGATAAATACGAATTAACACTTAAAACTAAAGGTTTCAAACATTTTATGCTTTGGACGGAAGTAAAAAATATGATCTGTATCGAGCCGATTACCTTTTACCCATATGCCGTCAATCAAAAGAATCTCGACTCAGGGTTTATGAAACTCGATAATCAAAAAAATCATTTTTCAGTTAAAATTGAGGTATAGTTCAGAAGGGAAATCTTAAGCAGTTCACTAAAACCGTCCATAGGCATTTAACGTATTTTCTCAGTTTGGAAAATAAAAAAATCAGCCTTTTGATGGTTTTTTTGCGTTCATATACTACTGATTTTCATCATAATTTATTGGCTTAATTTTATGATAAAAACTAAGTAATCAGTAATTTTATCGTATTATTAGGTATTTCAACGATTAAATTGTATATTTGTGCTTATAATAAACCCCCCAAATCTATTGAAACCGTTAAAAATAATACTTGTAGTTGCAATTATAGGATTGCTGATTTCTTGCGCTGGCGATGATTATATTCCATTAGAAGAGCCTACTGCAATAGATTTACAGCTTGAGACAGTATTGAATACGCTAGCTGGAGGTAAAGGCAATTCATACTTTATTCTCCCGGCCAGCGACGATTTTAAAGCCATCCCACAAGACCCATTAAATCCTTTGACTAAAGAAAAGGTTGCTTTGGGGAAACTCTTGTTACACGACCCCGCCACTGGTGGAAATCCTAAAGACCCTGATAATGCGCACCTGTATTCCTGCGCTTCCTGCCATGCCGCGCCTTCTGGTTTTAGTTCTGGAAAAATACAGGGCATTGGCGAGGGCGGGCAAGGTTTTGGCTTGTTTGGAGAAGGGCGTATTTTAAATCCGCAAATGAACAGTGAACTTATAGATGTGCAGCCCCTGCGCTCGCCAAATTTACTCAATCTCGCCTACCAGGATGTGATGCTCTGGGATGGAAAATTTGGTAGTACCGGTATAAATATAGGTACAGAAGCACAATGGGATAACATTCCCGAAAACAAAATGGGCTTTGAAGGTGTAGAGGTTCAGGCCATGCAGGGCTTAAAAACCCATCGCTTAAAGATCGATAAAAATTTTGCCGACACTTACGGTTATATACCACTATTTGACCAGGCCTTCCCTGACCTTCCAGTAGAGCAGCGTTATACAGATAAGGCCGCCGCGCTGGCCATTGCCGCTTTTGAACGTACCTTATTATCTAACCGTGCGCCGTGGCAAAACTACCTAAAAGGTGATAAAATGGCGATGAGCGATACCGAAAAAAAAGGTGCCTTGCTCTTTTTTGGCGCAGCCAAATGTTATGAATGTCACAATGGCCCTGCTTTAAAAGATAAGAAATTCCATGCGTGGGGAATGGCAGATATTAACGAAGGCACAGAGCATGTGCTTATTCAAGAGGCGATGAACATGGAAAACACCGCGCTGGGCAGAGGTGGTTTTACTAAAAATGCCGCTGATAATTACAAATTCAAAACCCCTACCCTGTACAACCTTGCAGATAATACTGTTTATGGTCATGGTGGATCTTTTAATTCTATCAGGGAAGTCATTGCCTACAAGAATAATGGTAAACCGCAAAAATCAGTAGTTCCCGTGCATCAGCTGGCTTCGCAATTTGGTGCCATTTTGCTTAGCGAAACCCAGATTGATCAGCTAACTGCTTTTATAAGCGGGGCACTGCGTGACCCAGACCTTCAACGGTATGAACCCCTAGGACTCAATTCTGGGATGTGTTTCCCCAATAATGACACTGCTTCCAGAATAGATTCCGGTTGTGATAATGGCTAAAACGGTTGGAAAATCCCCTTTTTAATGGAATAAATGTTCCTTTTAGCTGATTTTCTAAACCTTTTTGAGGGTTTAATTTCCTGAGACTTGTCCAAAAATGAAACATAAATTCCCAATACATATTTCGTTGGCTTGCTTAGAGATTTTTGATTACTGCCGTATTCCTTATAAAATTGAACTCCATCTTTTTTATTGCTACTTTTGCAAAAAAAATATGAGAAACTTTCTGTTTATTGTGCTCTTAGCTGTCTTTTTTCTCACGGGTTGTGGATCTGTAAAATACAGAGATATCAATTATTTAGATCAAAAATATACAGAAGGGGCGCAATTGCCCACTTTAAATATTTTCCGGCCTAAAAATGCCGGGGAAAATAATGACGTTCTCATTTTTGTACATGGTGGAAACTGGGACAGCGGCAGTAAGGGATTATATAGCTATATGGGTCGCAATTTTGCCAGAAAAGGTGTGGTCACCGTAATTCCTGGTTATACGCTAAGCCCACGCGCAGATGTCAAGACAATGGCCCAGCAAATTACCGAAGCCATTATATGGACGCATGAACATATAGATGATTTTGGCGGGAATCCCGATCGTATTTTTATTACCGGTCACTCTGCGGGAGGTCATCTGGCGGCCTTGGCAACCATGAACCCTAGTTATCTTAAAGATTCATCCTATATAAAAGGTATTATTCTTAACGATGCTGCCGGACTCGACATGTACAGTTACCTACAAAATTATCCACCTACAGATGTAGATCATTACCGCACCACTTGGTCAGAAGATGAGCAAACATGGCTAGAGGCGTCGCCCATTAATTACATCAGCGAGCGCACTCCTCCCATGATGGTTTACGTGGGTACAAAAACAATTCCTTCGATTTTTAAATACAATGAGCTTTTTCTCATTGAACTTAATAAAAAGCAACCGGGCGTAAAACCCATTTTACTGGATAAAAAGCACAATAGCATGGTCATTCAATATCTCTGGCCATGGAGCAAACGATTCACTGAAATCAAAGCCTTCATGAAAGCGCAGCAATAGATTTTCCATGCAATTTTTTCCTTTTTTAAGCCATTTTAGACGTAGATATTACCTGCGAAGAGCCATTTATATCACGCTATCATGGACCTTGGTATCCGTCGTACTCTTCTTCTATGAATATTCTGTGCTTGAAAGCAGCGGGAATATTTCCACAAGTTTTGACTTTATATCAAATCTTACAGCTACTGTGATAACCGGCCTTACTGCGGGATTGCTAGGAGGTGTTTTTACCATTAACCTTATGGAAGACTGGTTGCGAAAGTATCCCTTCTGGCAAGCATTGTTGTTTATTTTCATGGCCTATACAGCGACGGCTGTAATAGTTACCATTTTTGGTTTAAGTTATCTGCGTGCAGTAGAACTGGAGCTTCCCATATATAATTCTGAGGTGGTCAAGGAAGTTCTCGCGTTTTTCGGCACCTTTTTCTTCCTACGGAATTACCTGATCTGGCTGCTTATCGTCATATTCACCCTCATTATACTCATGGTCAATGATAAATATGGTCCTGGGGTATTTCGGGATTTTCTGCTCGGGAAATATTTCCATCCAAAAAAAGAAGAGCGCATTTTTATGTTTATAGATATACGGAGCGCTACCACGATCGCCGAAGAAATAGGGGAAGAACGCTATTTTGAATTCCTGAAAGATTTTTTTAAAGATATTACCCCGGCAATTATCTACACGCGCGGGGAGGTTTATCAATATGTGGGAGATGAAGTTGTGGTTACCTGGAAACTCAAGAACGGACTTTACAAAATAAACGTATTGCGGTGTTTTTTTGAGATGAAACGCCTGATACAAAAGCGCAAAAAAAAATATATTGAAAAATATGGTACCTACCCAGATTTTAAAGTTGGCGCACATTACGGTCAGGTAATGACGGGAGAAGTTGGTATAATAAAGAGAGAAATCGCGTTTTCGGGTGATACACTTAACACGGCTTATCGTATTCAGGCTATGTGCAATGCGAACAATGTGGATATTCTACTGTCAAAAAAATTAGTAGACGCCTTTCCCTACCTTCCTTTCCGCTTTCAAAAGCAGGAAATAGGCCCAGTTGATTTAAAGGGAAAGACAGAAACTATAGAACTGCTTACTTTTACGCTTTCCTCTGAGAAGTAAATAAAATCTGTGTCAATCTTCCTTAGCTAATATTTTATTTTGTTTGTAAGGTCTTATAATGAGGCGAGCAGCTTTATCGTAGTTCCAATAACTATAGGTCCAGTTGATCAAAGTAACCAGACGGTTTTTAAAACCTACCAGAAACCACAGGTGAACAAACATCCACATGAACCAAGCGATAAATCCTTTAAGGTGCAAGCCGCCAATATCAGCCACTGCTTTATTGCGGCCTATAGTGGCCATTGTGCCCTTATCAAAATAGGAAAATGGCTCCATTTCCTTGTTTTTGGCCAGTTTTTTAAGGTTTTTAGCAAGATGTTTGCCCTGTTGAATGGCCGGCTGGGCAACCTGTGGATGGCCTTTGGGATATTCTTCAGATTCCATAAGCGCAATATCACCTATTGCATAAATATTTTTAAAACCATGCACCTTATTATAACTATCTACAATGTAACGGTTGGCTTTTTCATGAAGCGCAGTTTTTTCAAAACCGGATATCGCAGCCCCGGTAACGCCAGCAGCCCATATAAAATTGGCCGTTTGAAAGCTTAAATCTCCTTTTGTGGTTACTATATTGTTTTCATATTTTTCCACAAGTACTTTGAGATGGATTTTTACACCGAGCTTTTCAAGCTGTTTCTGAGCATTTTTTGAAGACTCTTCGCTAAATGGCGGAAGCACACGATCAAGCCCTTCTACCAGATGAATTTCAATATCATCGGTATTCATTTCTGGGTAATCGTTCTGCAGCACGTGTAATCTCAATTCTGCGATTGCACCGCAAAGCTCTACCCCGGTAGGCCCGGCGCCGGCAATTACAAAACGCAATAATTCCTTCCGTTTAACGGGATCTTCAGTACGATTTGCTTTTTCCAGGTTTTCAAACATCATGCTCCGTATGTTAAGCGCTTGAGGAAGGGTTTTCATCCAAACTGCATGATTTTCTATGCTCTCATTGCCAAAGAAATTGGTTTTTGTTCCAGTTGCTATAATAAGATGATCATAGGTGAGATCACCTACATCTGTGCGTATTTTAGAGAGGGTTGTATCAATGTGGGATACTTCCGCCATGCGGAAAAACATATTTTTCTGATTCTTGATTAACTTGCGCAATGGGTACGCTATGGAATCTGGTTCAAGACCAGAAGTACCTACCTGATAGAGCAGTGGCTGAAAAGTATGATAATTTCTCTTATCTAAAACAACTATTTGATAAGGAGACTTTCTGAGGTTTTGGACAAGGTTCATACCACCAAAACCACCTCCTATAATAACAATTCGAGGTAGTTGAGTATCAGGTATATTCATGGACGTTAGTTTACAACAAAGTTAATGGACAAGTTGCGAGTTTATTCTCGTTTATAATAAATTTAGCAAATCATGTAACAACTTTAGCCTTAAGACTACCTATGTTAGGCCAACAAGAACCTTTGGAACCAAAATTAGAGAAACAATTTGTCGTCCTGCTGGAAAAAAACCAGAATATCGTGCATAAAATATGCAGGTTGTACACGAACGATGCCGATTCTCACAATGATCTGTTCCAAGAGATCTCAATACAATTATTTAAAGCGTACCCTAAATTTAGAGGAGAAGCTAAATTTAGTACCTGGATGTATCGGGTTGCCCTGAATACAGCGATTACACTATACCGAAAGTCAAAAAAACGCATTCGCACTCAAGATTTTGATTCTGTTATGTTTAAAGTTGCCAGCGCCGACTATGACAATACGGTAGAAGAGCAGTTAAAATTAATGTATGCGGCAGTAAGACAATTAAATGATATTGATAAGGCGTTAGTGTTTCTTTATTTAGAAGACAAACCTTATAGCGAGATTTCAGAAACCCTGGGCATAACGGAAGTAAATGCGCGGGTAAAAATGAACCGTGTAAAGAAAAAACTAAAGGAACTTTTAAATTCCTAATGAAGATGGATGAACTTGAACTTTTAAAACAAGACTGGAAAAAGCAGGGTGCCAGTTTACCCCATATTGAGGCAAATAAGCTAGATGGAATGATTCATAAGCGATCATCATCCCTTACTAAATGGATTTTGATCATTGCCATTCTGGAATTTATATTCTGGATGTGCCTCAATGTCTTAACCTCAACAAAAGATGCAATTGACGACCTCAAAAACTTGCACTTTTATAAAATAAATATTGCGTTAACCGTACTCAATTGCAGTGTAATCTTGTTTTTTATATTCCGATTTTATAAAAACTATAAAGACATACAAACTACCGATAATGCGCGTAAGCTGATGCGAAAAATTTTAAAGGTGCGTAGAACGGTAAATTATTATGTGATCTACAACCTTTCTTTTCTCTTTGTTTCTGCAATTATGATCATGACCGCCATGTATTTTTATGACCCTAAGGTTAAAAAACTACTTGAGATTTCTGAAAATGGTCAAGGAAATATTACTTCATGGGGGCTTGTACTGCTTTCTGTCGCGTTTATAGTAGTGCTTCTGGTTGTTTTTTGGCTTTTTTATAAATTGCTTTATGGAGTGCTCTTGCGCCGCTTAAAAAGCAATTATAAGGAATTAAATAAGCTGGAGTTAAATGATTGATAAAAGGTTTTAGTTAAAATATCTTTTTATTAAAATAAGAATTGTGTGGATTATCGCCACATAACCTTATATTGCTAGCTCATAATCGGTGATTTAAACCCCCATTTTGCCAAAAAATTATTTATCAATGAGTCAAATTGCCAAAACTATTTTACTTGCTGCATTGGGAGTCAACTTTCTTTTTGTTACCGGTATTGCCATTTTTACAAAAATAAATTTTACAGACAATTGGGTCATTTTTCTATATGTGGGAATGATTTTAATGGCATTATGGCTATATGCTGGCAAGGTGAAATCAAAACGCTAAAAAGCGATTTAATCTAAGTTACAGCCTGTTTTTGAGCGCCAAGACAATCTTGCTACTACTATTTTAGCTAGAAAAGAATGCTGTGTGATTTAACGATAAGGTTGATTTTAAATTCTGAGCAAAATCAAAGGATATAAAATTGCATCAACTATGATGCCTGCTTACTGGTCTGGTGCTGTAATATATAAAAATACTTAAGATTGTGGTTTGGGTTTCTACATCGTAAATCATAAAAATAGAGAGCCATACCTTAGAGTTTGTTTAAACTGACTTCTTTCTGATTTTTAATATCTTATGAACCGTGGCGTCGTCTAAAAATTGCTGAATATCCCGATATTCAGCAATTTTGATACTTAGCCAGAACCATAACTTATTAAAAATGGCGATTTTTCAGTTGAAAACGACCATTTTACCAGTTATTTCAGCACTTTTAAACTGTTTTCCAGCGCTCTTTAAATGTCTTTAAAATCTCATCAACATTCTTGATATGCCTTTTCAACCAGTGCAATTGTAATTTTTCCTGTTCACTGTGCGTGAGACGCCAGTGCAAGTCACTTTCGCGTAAGTGTGCCATAAGAACTTGAATAATGATCGCTGCAGATACCGAAATATTCAAGCTTTCCGTAAAACCATAGGTGGGTATGTAAATAAAATCATCTGCCGCTTCCATAACCTCATCACTCAGCCCTTTGGCCTCACTGCCAAAAAATAATACAGCAGGTTTTGTAATATCAAAATTAGCCAAGGTTGATTCCTTTTTATGCGGGGAGGTCGCTACTATTTTATAGCCCTTTTCCTTAAGCTTTTCCACAGTATTTTTCGAGGAAGAATGCCTGTGCACGGTTGTCCATTTCTGGGCTCCCATGGCGATCTCACGATCTATGCGTCTTCCAAAACGATCTTCTACCACATGCAAATCCTGAACACCAAAGGCCTCACAGCTGCGCATAACTGCGCTGGTGTTATGTAAATGACCCACATCTTCTACCGCTACGGTAAAATGATAAGTGCGTGTTGCAGCAACGCTTTTGAACAATTGCTTGCGTCTCGGTGTGACAAGGCTTTGCAGATAAGTAAACACTTCTCGTTCTTCCATGGCCCGAAAATATGAAAATCCGGTTAGAAGGCCGGATTTTCTTTATTAATTTACCGATTTTTAGCAATTATTCGGCGTTAGAACCCACATTGCCCTGTGCGATCAGGACGTCTGGATTTTCTGCGCTCAAGTGTACATTTATGTAGCCGTTTATATCCATCATTTCGGTGTAATTAATAGCAGTCCCATCATTGTAAGCAGCCACATTGGTCTTACTTAATCCAGTATCGCCAGCAACGCTGGTAAGGTCTATAATAATAGCTCCGGGAGCGTCTGCAACTGAGCCCGTATGAATGTGTGCTGGGTGCAGACCATTTGTAACAGTTCCAACTAATGCCAACATGACCAAAGTTTCGCCATTTACACGCTCTGAAAAAGTAGCAACGCCAGAAACAGCTTGATCGGAAACTGGATTAAGTGTATATTCCGTTGTATTACCAGTCAGCTTATTTTGTCCTATATCTCCCTGAGCGACGAGTACTCCCAGATTTGTCGCGCTTAAATGGGCATTAATATAGCCGTCAAATTCTAAAAGTTCACTATATGTAATCGCCTCACCGGTATTTAAAGTATCTATTTGACTCAAACTGATACCAGAAGGACCTCTTATGCTGTCTAGATTAATGATGATCGCACCACTTTCAGCAGCTGTTTTTTGATGTATGTGCGCAGGAAAAGCGTCACCTTCCGATGTTCCATCAAGAGCAATCGTAATTAAGGTTGACCCATTTATACGTTCTGAAAAGGTTGCAGTACCAGAAATAGTAGGATTTGAAACAGATCCCAATGGATATTCTTCAGAATTTCCGGTTAACTCGTTAATTCCTATATCTCCCTGCGCGACCAAAACCCCTAAATTATCTGCACTTAAATGTGCATTGATGTACCCATCAAATTCAAGAAGTTCATCATATGAAATAGCTTCACCAGTATTTAATTGTTTAATTCACCTTAAAAATCCACCTGCTTTGCAGGTGGTCATGTCCTGATGGCTATGCCTGTATTTACAGCTTGATTTCGATTTGCTTTTTTGTTGCATAATTGAATCTGGTCGATTTTTAGAACAGGCCCCTGTCGCCCCCTATGGGGGCTAGCCAAAGCCACCTTCTAAGAAGGTGTGAATTTTACTGCTTCTACTTGAGTATAACTCATTCCTGCTGGTCCCCCCTATCGTATCAAGATCAATGATGATCGCACCACTCTCAGCAGCTGAATTTCTATGAATGTGCGCAGGAAAAGCATCACCTTCCTTAGTTCCGTCAAGCGCGAGGGTTATAAGAGTTGTGCCGTTTACACGCTCTGAAAACGTAGCTGTACCCGATATGTTGGGATCAGATTTTGGACTTAACGTATATTCCTTAGAAGTTCCGGTAAGTTCATTTTGACCAATATCCCCTTGAGCGATCAACGTGCCCAAGTTCTCTGCACTTTCATGCACATTGATATACCATCATATTCCAGAAGTTGGCTGTATGTAACGGCAGTACCATCATTAAAAGCACTTACTAAGGTTGAACTCAGTCCTGTGCTACCATCTACACTACTAAGATCAATTACGATATCTCCGCTTTCTGCGGCTGTATTCATGTGTATGTGTGCAGGATGTGCGCCAGAAGAGGTTCCTGTAAGATTTAGGCTAATGATGGTTGTACCATCCTCGTTTTCTTCGAAGAGTGCAGTTCCTGAAATTGACGGATTTGAAACAGCGCTCAAATCATAGGTTTTGGTCTTACCCGTTTTATCCACTATGATCATTCCGCTATCGTCATTGTTAGAACAACTTGTTAAAAATGCTGACGCTGCCAATACAAAAAGAATAAATAATTTTTTCATAAACATGTTTTTTAAATTTGCTACCTTATAATTTACCATAAAATGTTTGAAAAAGTTTACTAAAAAATCATAAAATAGTACTAATGAAAAAGATAGCGGTATTGACCGGTGCAGGGATAAGTGCAGAAAGCGGACTCCAAACTTTTAGGGATGCAGATGGTTTATGGGAGGGACATAATGTTATGGAAGTTGCAAGCCCTGAAGGCTGGGAGGCTAACCGCGATCTCGTGCTCCATTTTTATAATAAGCGTCGTAAACAATTGCTAAGTGTTCAACCCAACGACGCGCATAAAGCGCTCGTAAGGCTTGAAGAAAAATTTGATGTCACCATTATAACACAAAATGTTGACGACCTGCATGAACGTGCCGGCAGTTCAAAAATTATTCATTTGCACGGTGAACTCCTCAAAGCACGCAGCAGCGTAGATAAAAATGATATTAAAGAATGGAAAAAGGATATTTGTGTTGGTGATTTATGTACCCGAAAGAGCCAATTACGCCCCCATATCGTCTGGTTTGGTGAGGCCGTGCCATTGCTTGATGAAGCTGCAAGTGTCGTTGCCAAAGCAGATTATGTATTGATCATAGGCACCTCTATGCAGGTTTATCCCGCTGCAGGCCTAATAGATTTTGCTGCGGATCAAGCAAAGCTCTTTTTTATAGACCCACGCCCCAATGTGCAATCTTCCTCTAATTTAAAAGTGATTGCAGAAAATGCAACCTTAGGAGTACCTACTGTGGTCGATCAGCTTTTAGGGAGTAATTGAGCCGCGCCGCCTTTGCCCAGTCTAGCAAAGCGGTGGTTTCGGCAGGGGTCAAAACTGCGTCTCTGTGTATAAGAGTATATGAATCAAGCGGCATTTCACCATCGGATACCTCCTTCGCGAGCTCGTCGAGTTTTTTATCTTTTTGCTTTGCGGAATAACGTTCCCAAGCCGAAAAATTCAAATGGTGCTTCCCCTCTTCTATATGATCATGCAGCCAGAATGAAACCGGTGCGACCTCCGCATACCAAGGATAACGGGTCTGGTTACTATGACAGTCATAGCAGGCCGTTTTTAAAATTGCCGCGACCTGCTCAGAAGGTTTAGTCTCCGTTAGAAAGGGCTCAAGGCTTTCGTAACCCCCATTATTACGTTCAGAACGTACAAATTGTAGGGCAATAAGGGCAATAAGAGCGAGGATAAGAAAGCGTTTGATCCAGATCATAAGAGGTTATTTTTAAGTCGAAAATACAAAACTTTAAGAAACATTCAGTTATTTATATACTACCACTAATTTTACATTGTGGTTTGAGAACCCACCGTAGCAATGTATCTTTGCCCTCTTAACAAAATAAGCTATGTCCAACGCACTCGAAGCCGTATCACCCATAGATGGCAGATATCATAAAAAAACTGCCTCCCTATCTCCTTTCTTTTCCGAAAAAGCACTTATAAAATACCGTGTAAAAGTGGAAGTGGAATATTTTATTGGGCTTTGTGAACTTCCGCTTCCGCAGTTGAAAGATGTAGATAAGGCAAAATTTGAATCATTGCGTGCCCTGTATACCGATTTCAGTACGGCAGATGCTCAAGCCATTAAAGATATTGAAAAAGTCACCAACCATGATGTAAAAGCCGTTGAATATTTTATCAAAGACAAGTTTGACATACTTGACATGGCTGGTTACAAAGAATTTATACACTTTGGTCTTACATCGCAGGACATCAACAATACGGCCATTCCGTTGAGTTTAAAAGACGCGGTCAATGAAGCTTATTTACCACAGCTACAAGAACTCATCACCTTTTTAAAGAAACTTGCCGCAGACTGGAAAGATGTTTCCATGCTTGCCAGGACGCACGGCCAGCCGGCATCGCCAACCAGATTAGGAAAAGAACTAATGGTTTTTGTGGTTCGTCTTGAGGAACAGCTCCGACTATTGAGCGAAATACCCAGCGCGGCAAAATTTGGCGGCGCCACTGGAAATTACAACGCCCACAAAGTCGCCTATCCAAATATTGATTGGAAAGCTTTTGGTAGTGCTTTTGTTCATAAAACATTAAAACTGCACCACTCCTTCCCTACTACGCAAATTGAACATTACGACCACATGGCGGCGCTTTTTGATAATTTAAAGCGTATAAACACCATTCTGATAGACTTAGATCGCGATTTATGGACGTATGTTTCCATGGATTATTTTAAGCAGAAAATCAAAAAAGGCGAGATAGGTTCGTCGGCGATGCCGCACAAGGTCAATCCCATAGATTTTGAGAACAGTGAAGGGAACCTTGGGATCGCCAATGCCATTTTTGAGCACCTTTCGGCGAAATTACCCATTTCCCGTATGCAGCGCGACCTTACAGATAGTACGGTGTTGCGCAACATTGGAGTTCCTCTGGGACATACGCTTATCGCTTTTCAAAGTTCGCTTAAGGGATTGAAGAAATTAGTGCTCAATGCACCAAAATTTGCTCAGGACCTGGAAAACAACTGGGCCGTGGTTGCCGAAGCAATACAGACTATCTTGCGTCGTGAGGGCTACGCGAACCCATATGAAGCACTTAAAGGACTCACACGCACGCATGATAAAATCTCGCAGCAATCCATTGTATCATTTATAGAAACCCTAGAGGTAGATCAAAAAATCAAAGACGAGCTCAAAGCCATAACCCCTGAAAATTATACAGGCATTTAAGGTATGATTTGAATGTTGAAATATTTTAGGTTTAAAATTAAATTGATGAATTCAATATAAGTGACATAGGACTTTATAGACGTAGGACTAATATTCTGATATTTTTCAAAAAAATAAAAATTTGAATCTTATGTATTGCAGGCGTATCACTTTAAGCTATTAGTTGCGAAAAATCAAAAAAATTATACGAAGTTAGAAGTGATTTTTCACCGAAAACATCCTAAAAACCGGTCAAAAAGATCGGTTTTTAGCGTTTATAGGCCAATAATCGCAGGGCGTTAAAAACAACAACCAGCGTAGAACCTTCATGAATGGCGACCGCCACACCTATATTTGCAAAGTTTAAAATTGTCGCGGGAATTAAAAGTGCTACTACCCCCAAACTTAACCACAGGTTCTGCTTAATAATACTTTTTGCTTTTCGGCTCAGGCCAATGGCAAAAGGTAAGGTTGCCAGATTATCTGCCATTAGTGCAATATCTGCGGTTTCGAGCGCGACATCGCTTCCTGCGGCTCCCATCGCAATGCCCACGGTACTGTTTGCCATTGCGGGCGCATCGTTTACGCCATCGCCCACCATGGCCAGTTTATTCTCTTGCGCTTTAAGTTCTTTGATTGCATCCACCTTTTCTTCGGGCAGTAGACTGCCGCGGGCTTCGGTTAGTCCAATTTCTGAAGCAACGGCATCCGCTACCTCTTGATTATCGCCAGTAAGCATAATCATTTTCTTAATGCCTATTTTTTTTAGTTCGCCGAGCGTTTCCTTAGCCTCTTCACGTGGCGTATCCATAAGTCCAAGAATCCCTATGAAATCAGAATCGCGTTTAATAAGCATGGTCGTTTTCCCCTCAGATTCGAGTGTTCTTACTTGATTTTCGATGGTTTTTGGCACTTTATTGCCTGTTTCATTGTATAAATCAAGGTTACCGACATTTATTTCGCTTTCGCGGAAGCGTGCTTTGACACCTTTTCCTTGAACGGCCTCAAGGTGATCGGCCTCAGGAAAGCTCACTGCGTCGCCCAGTTTTGCTTTGCCATCACGCACCACCGCACTTGCGAGTGGGTGATCACTTAATGCCTCTACAGCAATAACCGTCTGTAACAACGTCTGTTCATCAATATCTCCCAGCGCAATGACATCTGTCAATTTTGGTCTGCCTTGAGTAAGCGTACCGGTTTTATCAAATGCGATCGCGGTGAGCACACCCAGATCTTCCAGTGGTTTCCCGCCTTTTATAAGTACGCCACCACGCGCGGCGCGGGCCACACCGCTCAACACCGCAGAAGGTGTAGAAATGGCGAGCGCGCAAGGACTAGCAGCGACCAGAACCGCCATAGAACGGTAAAAACTTTCGCTCCATGATTCATCAATGATTAGAAAAGCAAGGTTGAGCAACACCACAAGCGCGATCACCGAAGGCACGTAATATTTCTCGAATTTATCGGTAAGGCGCTGGGTGGGAGACTTTTTATCCTGGGCATCCTGCACCATTGTCACCAATCGTTTTAAAGTAGAATCTTTCGCCTCCTTGATCACGCGGATTTCTAAAGTAGAATTTCCATTGATCGTACCGGCAAAAACCCGACTTTCTTCTGGGATTTCCTTTTCATTTTTAAATTGCCGCTGTAAATCTGCAATCGCTTTTTTATCTGCCGGAATACTCTCACCAGTGATGGGAGCCTGATTGATACTGCTTTCACCCTTCACAATTACTCCATCTGCGGCGATCTTACTATGGGGCCGCACGACGATAATATCTCCCAACTTTAGTTTCTCAATCCCCACTTCATTTGTATCACCATCTTTTTTGAGCAGCGCAGTTTTTGGCGCTAGATCGGTAAGGGAAGCGATTGATTTTCGGGCTTTGCCCATAGCATAATGCTCGAGCGCGTGGCCTAGACTAAAAAGGAAAAGCAACAGGGCGCCTTCTGTCCACTTATCAAGAATCGCGGCACCCACTGCAGCGACGATCATCAAGAAATCTATCTCAAATTCCCCTTTAGCAATTTTCTCCACCGCTTCTTTAACGGTATAAAAACCGCCGAAAAAATAGGCACCCAGGTACAAATACCAAGGAATATTAGCTGAAATTTCGGTGAAGGTTTCAAGTGAAAAACCTGTGATTAGGCAAATTCCGCTTAAAATGGCGAAATACAGTTCTGTATTTTTACCTAAAAAACCTTCGTGTTCTTTTTCTTCGTGTACGTTTGCGCAACAATTGGCCATGCTATTTTATTTTTTGGAAAAGTAGCATTTACAAATGCGCAATGGAAGTGCAAAGTCCTCCCCTAGCCCCATCCAAAGGAGGAGAACTTGAAAAAAGGTTTAAATATTTTTGGAATTAAATACTATTAGGAACTTTTTAAATTATGGAAGAAGGATGTCTTGTATCGCATTTATCGCAGGTTCCCTGAACTACGAGGTTCATATCGTGAGCGTTGTAGCCGGGCGGCAAGCTGATCTGAGGGATTTTATATTCGGTAAGACAAGTGGTCTCGTCACAGATACTGCAATGAAAATGTAAGTGCAGGTCATGATGGTCTTCTACCGTACAACCATCTTCACAAAGCGCATATTTTGAGATGCCCGTACCGTCGTCTATCTGATGAACAATGCCCTTATCTTCAAAGGTTTTTATGGTACGGTACAATGTGGTGCGTTCTGCCTTGGCAAATGCTTTTTCTATATCGGTAAGTGCTACGGCTACTGGATTTTGCGCCATAAATTTATAAATAAGTTGGCGCATGGCAGTGGGCCGTACTTTTTTTTCATTTAAAAACTCTTCAATTTTGATCATTTTATCACCATATTTTATGAATCAGCTCTTTTAAAACAGGTTAATCATCTTTCATTGAAATAAAATGTTGAATAACTTGTTTTCTTTACTATATATAAAGGTAAGACGCTTCGGGCAAACACGTTCATTTTCGAAGCATAAATACACATACTGTGAAAATGCATTGCTTTATGAACGGTAAAGACAGAAAACCGACAATACAACCTGAACACAAAAAGCTATATTTGAAACCTATGAAAGAAATTTTGAAACGCCTATCAGGGATCCAGCTACTACTACCTTCGGTTTTTGTTTTCTGCTTCAGTTGTAAAGACAACCCACAAAACACTTTCTCTTCGGAAATCGCCATGCGTCAGTCCTCTGGGATTGCGCAACCAATTAATTCCGCGGTCAGCGCAAAAAAATACGCCGAAGCAATAAAAAAAGATAACAATTATATTTTAGATCCCTCAAAATGGGGAATTGTGCAAGGGGAAGTAAGTGATGATGTGGCTTTAAAGAACCGACTTCAGCTAGAGGCGGCTTTTCAAGATGCGGTAGAAAAACAGGTAGATACCTTTAAAATTGGTATTTTAGATGCGTTTTTTGACGTGGTGCGCGTGACTAATGGCCGCAAACGTTTTGAATCATGGAAGGAAGGCATAACGCTGCCCGCAAACTTTAATCTTGTCATGAGTCCGGAAACCCATTTACGTGCACAGCCCAACAATAGCGCTAGATATGCTTTGCTGACTAATGGGACACATGACAATATAAGTATTCAAGGTGGAAATCTTTATGGTGAGCGCAATGCGCATACCTATTCGGGCAAAAGCAGCGATGAATGGGGACATGTTCTTGATCTCGTAGGTCTGGAAAATGGAATTATAGACGGTGTGACCATAAAAGATGGTAATGGTGATGGGATGATCGTGCACGAACTCAATTTCACTTTTAAAGCAGAACACGATAAGACGCGGAACCTAAAGATCACCAACTGTACTTTTGATAATAACCGCCGTAACAATCTGGCCATTACCGGTGGCGCAGATATTTTAGTCGAAAAAAACACATTTCTCAATGCAGGTCAAGACACGCCCACTTCAAAAGGAACGAGTCCAAAAGCCGCTATAGACGTAGAACCCTATAAAGAACGTGACAAAAAAACCGGCAAACTCATACAATATGAGAAAGCGGAAAATATCATTATAAGGAACAATATTGAAAAAAACAGCCGCTGGCAGGGATTTGTGGTCGCCACCGGGCGCGATGTGCTTATTGAAAATAATACAATGGAGTCTTCCATTAATTTTGGGTATGCGGACCATGTGATCATCAGGAACAATACGCTCATCAATCCAGGCATGGGTGGCGTAGGGATGACGCTTGGTGCAGATGGTGATCGTGTTTTTGACAATAAAGTCTACAACAATGTGGTTAAAAATTTTAAGCAAGCAATGAGCGTACGCGGTAATGGCCATGAGATTTATAAGAATTCCTTTACTAATTTTAATACAGCCCTGCGCATTTATGATCTCAAGAACAGCTTGATTTATGACAACATTTTTACAAGTACATTAAAAGACAGCCGGGGAGTGTTCATTCACGTGACCACTGCCGATAGTTCTTCAATCAAAAACAACCATTTTACGGCACAAAAAAGTCCGTTGCATATTTTCAATCTCAATTTTTATAACGGAAAGGAAAATAACCTCAACATTTTTGACAATACTTTTACTGGCAATGACGCGGGAACAATAGGTAATTCTAATGGCATTTTATTTCAGAAGAATGTTTTTAACACCGGTCTTCGTATTGAGGGAACTGGGCGTGTTTCTTTAAAGGAAAATCAAATTAACGCCGGCAATCTGGATGGTTTACAAATACAGAAAGGGAATGTTGACTTAAGTCTTATAGGTAATCGCATAAATAGCAAGAAGCAATGTGTAGATGTACGTGAGAATCCTGTAAATTTCATTAATGAAGATAATTCTTACAATAGATAGCTTAAAATAACCGATTTTTATCCGAAAAGAGCGATTTTGTGAGAATTCAGCCGATTTTAACATTTCTTTAATCGTATTGCAGACATCGTTTAGTAAGTTTCCAACTAATCATTGAAATTAAAGATATGAGCCAAGTTAAAGCGGAAGATACAGTACAAGTACATTATACTGGTAAACTGGAGAACGGTCAAGTTTTTGACAGTTCTGTAGATCGCGAGCCCCTTGAAGTTAAATTAGGACAAGGACAATTAATACCCGGTTTTGAAAAAGGGTTGATTGACATGAAGGTAAAAGAGAAAAAAACAGTAACTGTTCCTCACGGTGAAGCTTATGGTGAGGTACAACAAGATCTTTTTCAGGAAATTCCAAAAAGTGAATTACCTCCAGAGATCACACCAGAAAAAGGAATGGGACTAGTTTCCAAAAATCCTGATGGTACTGAACGCCAATTGCGCGTTGCAGAGGTTAAAGAAGATTCTATCGTGATAGATGCAAATCATCCTCTTGCCGGTCAAGACTTGATATTTGATCTTGAAGTACTCGATATTAAATAAACACATAATTTGTGATCAGCAAGCCCGGAAGCATAATGCTTTCGGGCTTTTTTTATGGCTAGACTGGAATTAAAAAAGCCCAAAAACAGGAGAAAAATCGCCTATTTTTGGGCTTTTTTGATTCATTCTAATGGTTTTTAACCTATTAAATAGAGCACTAATACACCAGCAAAATAACCTATAAGAGCGATCCAACTTATATGTTTTACGTACCACATAAATTCGATCTTGAGTAGGCCCATAATTGCCACCCCAGCGGCAGAACCTATTATAAGCACGCTCCCGCCGGTACCGGCACAATAAGCAAGCAATTCCCAAAAGGTGGAATCCTGAGGATACGTGGTCATAGGATACATCCCCATCGCGCCCGCTACCAGTGGCACATTGTCCACAACTGAGGATAGCAACCCAATAAAAATATTGACGAGATAAATATTATGGAACGTACTATCAAGTACTTGCGCCAGATCTGTAAGTATTCCGGCAGTTTGCAAGCTCGCAACGGCAAGTAAAATACCTAGAAAGAAGAGAATGCTGGGAGAATCAACCTTTCTGATTACTCCAGAGACAGATAATGCACGTTTTTTGTGATGCTCCTTATCTTTGTGCATCAATTCAGTCACCACCCATAACACGCCAAGGCTAAAAAGCATCCCCATAAAAGGTGGTAAATGTGTAAGTGCTTTAAATATGGGAACAAACAAGAGACCGCTAACGCCCAACCAAAAAACGAGGCGCTGTTCAAAGGTGTTGACTTCAATGTGCTGCTCATTAAGTGCGATGGTATCTTCGGGGCGATCTACGGAACCTCCCATTTTAAAAGTGAGTACCACCAAGGGGACGAGCAAGCAAAAAAGGCTGGGCAAAAACACCACTAATACTATATTAAGTGCTGTGATCTGTCCACCTATCCACATCATAATGGTGGTAACATCGCCTATGGGAGACCAAGCGCCACCGGCATTTGCTGCAAGAATCACCATACCACCAAAGAACCAACGATCTTCACGCTCCTTAAGTAATTTTTTAAGCAGCGCAGCCATTACAATTGCAGTAGTCAAATTATCTAGCGCGGCCGAAAAGAAAAAAGTGATACTACAGATAATCCATAGCAGTTTTATTCGGTTTTTTGTTGTGATCTTATCAGTTACCACCTCAAAGCCGCGGTGTGCATCCATAAGTTCAACAATGGTCATTGCTGCCAGCAGAAAGAATAGGATTTCTGAAATCTCCCCTACATGTCCAAGCAAACTCTCATCAAGAAAAGTGGAGAGGCCGCCTTCATTTCCTACTGTTTCAGCCGCTGGGAGCAAGGTCTCACTGCCTATTATAAGAAGTACCCAGCATAGCACTCCAGTGAGTATCGCGGCGGCGGCTTTATCTATTTTTAAATTATGTTCTAAGGCAATACATACGTACCCAAGCACGAAGATGGCAATCAATACAATATACATAGTAAAGTTGGCTAGTAAATAAATATTTGGTTTTTGATACTACTGTTTCAGTGGTAAAAATTATAATAAATATTTCTTTTTAAACCTTTTTGAATCAAAAAATTGTTGATTGTTTAAAGGTTATTCATTTCTAGGGAACAGTTCGATCTTTAGTGCTTGATACGCTATACATTTTGTTTAAAACAGTTTTTTGAGCATTCAAAAATAAAATAGAAATTTATTCTAGGTAAGAAAATGGATCGATTTCTGAATCCAGAACGAAAATTAAAACAAAAATATGTTTCATTTCTGTTGAAATTAAAGAAAAGTACCAGCATTTTGTAATTTTATAGAAGTTTATCCGACAAAATAGCTGTAATAAGATGCTATTAACACTTTTCATTCTTATATTTGCGGGTTAAAGCCCAGGTATTCCATAAATATAATCCCGTAAAAGTCATGTTTTCATAAAAAAACATTAAAACATGCGTGTTTTACCGCAATAAATTGTTTTTGTCGTTAAATGGTGTTATACTACCAGGTATTCAAAAAACTAAATAATATATATGAGACAGCTCAAGATCACCAAGCAGGTAACCAATAGGGAGTCAAAATCTTTAAATACTTATTTACAAGATGTAAGCAAGTTGGATATGATTACTGCTGATGAAGAGGTTGAGTTGGCACAACGCATTCGGGAGGGCGATCAGTTAGCCTTGGAACGATTGACGAAGGCCAATTTGCGTTTTGTGGTTTCTGTTGCAAAACAGTACCAAAATCAGGGTCTAAAACTTCCAGACCTTATTAATGAAGGGAATGTGGGGCTCGTAAAAGCGGCAAAACGTTTTGACGAAACCCGTGGTTTTAAATTTATATCTTACGCAGTATGGTGGATTAGACAATCTATCCTTCAGGCGATTTCTGAACATTCAAGAACAGTACGCCTTCCGCTGAATAAAATTGGAACAATTAGTAAAATCAACAAAGCTTTTTCGTACCTAGAGCAAAGTCTTGAGCGACCACCATCTGCAGATGAGATCGCAAAAGAGCTTGACATGACTATTTCTAAGGTAAAGCTTGCCATGAAAAACAGTGGCCGTAACCTTTCTATGGATGCTCCTTTTAAAGAAGGTGAGAACGATTCTAACTTATATGACGTTCTACGTTCTGGAGAATCTCCAAATCCTGATGCAGACTTGATGCAAGAATCATTGGGCACGGAAATAGAGCGCGCTCTTGAAACGCTTTCGCCACGGGAGTCTGATGTGATCAAACTTAATTATGGCCTAGGCGGTGAGCAACCTCACACGCTACAGGAAATAGGTGAAATGTTTGACCTAAGCCGCGAGCGCGTGCGTCAGATTCGTGAGAAAGGTATTCGCAGACTGCGCCATACCTCAAGAAGTAAAGTACTTAAAACGTATTTAGGTTAAGAATCATATCTTTACCAAAATCAAAAAAAGGCCAGCTAAAATAGCTGGCCTTTTTTTGTTGTATAAAATGATCCGAAATTATCTGGTGAAATTTAATAATATAAGCAGAATTTTACAAAATGGAAACCCATAAAATCAGTTAGAAGAGATCAAAAACAGCATCTTATAATGAATTTTTTCTATGTATTTCAAGGGAAATAAAGCTGTTTAAATAACTATTCTACTTCACTTCAAAAAAGAATTTGAGAACAAAGTGTTTATTATTTAATGACTAAAGTGTATGAAACAGCGTTAACCAAAGTTGCCCTTTATTTAAACTTTCGGTGCTTTCTCTCATATAAATAAGCTCAAGGCGAAGATTATCGCTAAAAGAATATCCCACACCGCCTGCAAGCCAGTTCCTGTCAAATAGCGTAACGCTGCGCCCATTTCCTATATCTTTCTGACCGTTTACAAAAACTTCATTTTGTGCCACAAAGAAAAGCGCATTCTTGTCCAGCGTTTTTTGGTTTACCGGAACGCGAGCAGAGATCATATAGCGCAAACGCGTCCTAAAATCCTGATTTTCCACAAAACGCTCCTCTACCCTAATCCTATGACCTATAAATACACGATCCCACAACTTCTGCTTAAAAAGTGCATCCTGATACAACCGGTGCTCATAAATCTGCGGGTTACTATCTCCCAGTTCGCCTGAGTTGAAATACGAATATCCTGCCACTAGCGTGAGACCAGATTCTTTTGGGGTATAGCTCACACCGCCGCGCAGGATGAACTGCTGAAAATCGCTGGCCACGCCATATCCGCGGTACTGAAAATCTCCCATAAGCCCAAAAGGCGAATCGCCCGAAGACGTATGCCAGTTATAGGAATACCAACCACCTAACTTTCCTTCTGTTCTTTGGGCAAAAACGCTTTGCGCAGTTATAAAAATTAAAAATGTGACAAATGCCCGAGTAATAAATTTCTGTTTCATTAAAAGTGTTTGTTCCATTATGGGAGTTTTGATTATATAAATCATGCCCCAAAAGAGAAAAGTGGTTTTTTATAGATTTTAACTTGGTACAACGCTAAGACATACGCCCCGCATCACTTACTTATTCAACTATAGTAACACTGGCGTACATCTGGCTTAATTTAAGACGGAGTTTTCGCATATAATCCTCTTCGAGCCAGTCTTTATAGTTCTGCGTGTTTTTCATTATGCAATAAGAATACAACCGGATGCGATAACTGATCTCGTCTTTGAGTTCGCGTGCCAGAATACGTGCGTCAAAAACATCTTCCGTATTTTCAAAGACTATTTTTGCATGTTGTTCAATAGATCTTTCAAGCGCTATTTTTGATTTTTTCCCCTGGGCAAAAACCTTTTCATATTCAGCTTTGATATCAAAATCTATCTCATCACTCTTACTGAACTGCTCACGGAGTTCCGGTGGCATTTCATAAACAAATTCGCGCTCAATGTCTTCGTCACTAACAAGGTTTTCCAAGTAGAATTCAGGATAGATAAAAATATCATTCCAGTCCATAGGTCCATCCCACAGGCCAAAACGAGCCACATTGTTACCCAAATCAATGACTTGAAACTTCTTTTTATTAGGCAGTACACGCGATCCTCGCCCTATCATTTGAAAATACAAAGTCAGTGATCGCGTAGCACGGTTGAGAATAATGGTACCTACAGAAGGTTCATCAAAACCTGTGGTAAGGATACTCACGGATGTTAATATCGCGTCAGGCGTTTTTTTAAACCATCTTAAAATCTGTTTGCGTTCTTTGGCAGTATGTGTATTGTCAAGGTGCATCACATCATAACCAGCCTCTTTAAAGGTCTCGTAGACATAATGCGATGTATTGATCCCATTATTGAAGATAAGCGTCTTAGAATCTTTGGCCTTTTCCTCATACGCCATGAGCAATTTTTGCTGCATGCTATGGTTTGTATATAGAATTTCAGAAGATTTTACCGTATAATCTCCATTTATACCTACTTGAAGCGTTTTTAGGCCAACATCATAGGTATGCACGTTTGCTTTGGAAAGGAAACCCTTGCCGATTAAAGAAGAAATACTCTCTCCCATAATAAGCCTTTTGTAATTATCCTTCATCGGGAGTTTTACATTCGAGCTCAGCGGAGTTGCGGTGACACCAAGTATAAAGGTATTTTTAAAATAACTGAATAGTTTACGGAAGGAATTATAATGCGCTTCATCAATAATAACAAGTCCCACATCATTGAAGTTCATCTGCTTATCCTGCAAGCGGTTATTTAAGGTCTCTACCATAGCGACGTAGCACATGTAATTCTCATTACCCTCCAGCGTTTTTACCTTACTGTTTATGACCATGTTAGGCACGTCAAAGCTGTTCAACATCTTAGAAGTCTGTGAAGACAGTTCTATACGATGAGTAAGAATAATCACCTTTTTGTTTTTTGCGGCGATATAGCGGCGAACTATTTCAGAAAAAATAACCGTTTTACCACCGCCTGTAGGCAGCTGGTACAACAAGTTAAAGTCATCTGATTCTTCTTCCATACAGTTAAAAATCCGGTCAAGATCCTTTAACTGATAAGAATATAATTCTTTGCCCTCATTCTTCTTTCGCTCTCTAGATAACTCGCTCAAATGTTGTTGTGTTTTGGAATTGAATTTTGCAAAAATAAGGTATTTAAAGGCTTCTTGAAAGTTTGAACTCCTAATATTGTGGTTATACTCTTTACAATGGCCATATAGATGCCCTTAAGCCTCTCTTAAGTGATTATTGAAAAAAATAAAGTCTTGTGGCATAAAAAAAGGGCTAATTTTTTACCTTTGTAACTTAACCAAAATTATAGCATTGAAGAATCCCAAAGCAATAAAACTACTTAACAAGATGATAGAGGATGTTCAGAATAACGGCATCATCATAAATACGGCTGTAAAAGACCTAAAAAGCCTACGTCCTTATGCAGTTGAAGAAGAAAAACCTCTACTGGCCAAAATAATACGTCTCACCTTTGAGCATATAGAAGAATACGAGACTTTCGCGATAGATATTCCAGAGGAAGAACCCATTGAGGGCCATGAAGAGGAGCTAGAGCAAAGCGAGCCTTCTGAACCCGCTGAAAGTTTACTGTATCTATTCAATTTGCTAGCTGAACCAGACAACAAGTCGAACCGTCTTGATCTTCGCGCCTACGCTAACGCGTTAAAGGAATATGCGGAAGAAAACTAAAATTTAGTCATTGCACTAATAAAAAAAGCACCTATTAAAGGTGCTTTTTTTATGATTTAGTGCCCATTTATACTACTTTTTAGGCGGTTTTGAAGGTCTTACTTCCACTTTACTTGGTAAGGTTCGGGGATGCATCTGTAAAAGATCTGACACTAATTGGCCAAGATCCTCACTTTGTATTTTCCAGTCATCGGCACTTGAAGGTTCGTGGTCATTAAAATGCGTAGCTACAGAACCTGGCATAATTGTACTTACTTTAATACCATGATCCCTAACATCAAGCATAAGTGCTTGAGAAAAACCGGTAAGGCCAAATTTACTCGCATTATAAGCACTTCCACCAGCAAAAAAATTAGTTCCAGCCAGACTGGAAATTGTAAAAATATAACCTTGAGATTCCTTTAGTGCTTTTAGTGCAGCCTTAACGCTATAGAACACACCGGTAAGGTTTGTGTTTATAGTCTCGTCCCACTGGTCTATGGTAAGATCTTCTATGTTGCCAAAATGACCCAATCCAGCATTTGCTACCAGCACATCTAGACTTCCCCATTTATCTAGAGTTTGCTTTACCGCTTCTTGCTGGCTTTCATAATTACGAACATCCGCCTCTACCCCTATTACCTCACCATCGCCTTTATGCGCACTATTAAGTTCCTCAGCTGCTTTTTCCGCCGATTCACGAGTGCGGCTCGTAATTGCCACGTTCATTCCTAATTTAAGCAGGGATTCTGCGATCCCTCTTCCTATTCCTTTGGTTCCCCCGGTAATGAGGGCTACTTTTTTGTTTAATTTCTCCATATCCTAAAAGTAGCATTATTATTCAGCAAAGTAGATGCGGGAGTTTTAAAGTTTTATTAAAACTAAGATTGAACCTATAATAGCCTTTATTAAGGTTGGTCTTCCAAAGGCTATAGTGTAATTTTGCAAAAAATTGCAGAACTATGTCCAATCCTAAAGGCGAACACCGCAAATCACGCCTTCAATTGCTTCATCAGTATTATAAGTACACAGGTTTTTACAGCTTTCTCAGCACAAGCCTCAAAAAAGCAGTGCTTCCTATAATTTTATTTGTGGTGGCCCTCTTCGCAATACATTATTTTGTGATAGATCTTAATACCCTACTAATAGAAATGACTGACACGTTCCCCACCTTCTGGGTATTGGCCACGTTTTTTATTTCAGAAACCATCCTAGGGCTTATTCCACCGGAAATATTCATTGCTTGGAGCGATAAAATGCCCAGCCCAGTGCTTTACCTCAGCTTACTGGCCGTTTTATCATATAGCGGTGGTATTATCTCTTACTTTATGGGCAGGGCTTCCACGCGCATTCATGCCGTGCATGAATATATGGAGGTAAAAATGGCAAAACATCTCAAAAATGCACGTAAATGGGGTGGTTTTTTAATTGTTGTGGGCGCTATTTTACCGTTGCCATTTGCGATAAGCAGTATGGCCGCTGGGATGATAAAATATCCTTTTAAGAATTATCTTCTTTTTGGTCTTATGCGTTTTTTACGGTTTGCCATTTATGGAGCCGCAATTTTTAGTCTTGTTTAAAAATAGAAAATATGCTTCGTTTTTTTAAAATCATCAGTATTCTTGAAGGTATTTCCCTGCTGGGTCTACTAGTGATTACAATGCCATTGAAATATTATTACGATAATCCAGCACCTAATCAATGGCTGGGAATGGTACACGGCATGCTTTTTATAGCGTATGTGGTTCTAGCCTTTATTATGGGGCGCAGCTTAAAATGGTCTGTAAAAACCCTGCTTATTGTTCTTGTGTGTTCGATTATTCCCTTTGGCACTTTCTGGATGGACAAAAAATATCTGCAGCCACAAACCGTATAGTTTTGTAAGATTGATTTATTCTTCACTTAAAGTGAAAGCCTTTATTGCGGTATTAGGTTCTATAATATTATAACCTTCCCAAAAATCTGGATTGTACTTTTTAAATTTCTGAAAGTCAAAATTCTCAATTTCTTCAACATTTGAATACTCCGTATCATTTACCGGTTTATTCTCGTAAATAACAAGCTGAAATTTGCTCACCATACTCATTTTAAAAGCAATGTCCATATCAAGTTCGTTTTGCTTTCGCCTGCCGGCAACATGTTTATTTTTTTCAATAACAGTTAAAGGTCTTTCTATACCGAAGTTCTCTCCCGCTTCTCTTTCCATATAAGTAATATTATATAGTCCTGTAGCGTCTTTTTTATAAATCATGATCCCATTGTAAACATTGTCAGCTTGGGAAATTCCAAATAATCTGAAGCGTTTTAAGGCTTTTACATTTTTAAAATCGATCTGATACACCCCAAAATCGACTGTATTCACATACATTTTACCCTTAAAATCTGCATTTCCTTTAGGTTCGAAATTCAAAATATAAGCCACCTCTCCATCAATATTGGTGAAACCGGCAACTTCAAACTTATATTTATTTGATTTTTCAAAGACATTGAAGGTCATATCTTCTTTCCAGAATGTTTTATCGAGCAAATCCTTAATATCTGAGTTGGTTGATGCTTTAAGATTTTTGCGCCTGTCTGCAATTTCCTTTTCACGTTCTTCCAGTGCTTTCTGGACTTCTTTTAAAGCCAGTGAATCTTCTTTAGGATCATTTTTTAAATCATCAGACTCGACCTTTGTCCCAATAATTCCCGATTTTATTTTAAAATAAGAATCTTTCTTTACGTTTTTCTCAAATATATCTTCTACTCTTTTAGTAAGATCTGTAATTGATGTCTCGCTGGCAGGATCATATAAGTCTGCTGCTTTTATAAGATTTATTTTTTGCTTTTCATAATTACCGTAAAAATCACCCAGCGCTTCCAGATATGAATCGTGCTGGCGGCTTACACTATTTGTAATACTATCCATCAATGCCTGATTAAGCGCTGCAATGGTACTTCGGTCTACATCTATATCAAATTGATCTACAGTATTAAGACTGGATTTTCTAAAGAAAAACCTTTTTTTGGTAAGTTTAAAATTGTAATTGCTTTCAATATGCTCAATTATTTCCTTGCCTGAAAGTCTTTTGTCAGATAGAAAAACTTCGTCAAGATCAATGGATTGTTGTTGTAATAAAACAGGGCCTTCACTTAAATTTTTTGCCGGGATATCTATTGTTTTATAACCAAGGGAAGATATCGTTAATATGATATCAGGATTTTTTAATGAATTGATACTAAAAGTTCCTTCGTCATTTGTAATTATTCCCTGAGCATTGCCATAAGTTATGGTTGCATAAGGAATAGGTTCTTTATTTGAAAAGTCAAGCACGCGACCTTCTATCATTTGTGCATGAGACAGAGAAGAAGATAAAAATAATGTAATGAGTATTAAAAATCGCATGTGCTATAGTTTTAAATAAGACTATTTATGTAGCATTTTGTTACAGCAATAATTATGAATATAGCGTCATAAATATGTAATTTTAGCGCATGCAAAAATGTTTTATCCTTATAATATTCGCTTTCTATTCTGTCGTTTCTGCACAAAAGGTAGAACCTGAACTTATCAAACTGGACACTTTAAAGGATGGTTTTGCCTATGATATACGCTACGCGGGAACCAATAATTTTCTTAAAGAACCTTTTTATGATTGCGCAGTTTGCTATTTGCGCCCTGAAGTAGCTAAAGCTCTCAAAGAAGTCAATCATTATTTTTGTGAATTAGGCTATAGAATTCTTCTCTACGACTGCTATCGCCCGGTCTCTGCCCAGAAAAAGATGTGGGCGGCGTACCCTAATCCACAATATGTGGCCAATCCATATACCAGCGGTTCTATACACAATCGTGGGGCGGCTGTAGATCTCTCACTGGTAACCCTTGAAGGGGAGCCAGTTGATATGGGTACAGATCATGACTTTTTTGGCGTGCAGGCACATATTGATTACACCAAACTTCCCAAAAAGGTTCTTGAAAACCGAAAGCTCTTGCAAAAAGGTATGCTTCTCTTTGGTTTTGAGACCATTCGCACCGAGTGGTGGCACTTCAACTACAAGAAAAATTATTCTTTTGCCATCATTGATTTCAACTTTCCGTGCGCTGTACAGTAAGTTGCAAATAATCTCTTCGCTATTTTTATTTTAAGAATTAATATCTGAAAGAAAAATCCATTATAATTAACATATAGAATCACAAAATGACAGCTATGAGCTAAATTTTAGCTCTATATATCTAGTGTAAATGTTAATTTTTTATGTTTATCTCGATTTTAGCCGATTAAAAATCATAAATTCCTGTTAAAGGTTTATCGTTATGAAACCACAGCGATGCTTTTCTCGTAGATTTCGCAGTGACCAGAATGAATATTAACTAATAAATACAATTTCGATGAAAAGCAATGAAATTAAAAATGACGCCCTTGAGCCATCAAATGGACGTGATAGAAGAAAATTTTTAAAGTTAAGTGGAATGGCCCTTGTGGGCGGTGGCCTTTTGTTATCATGTAGTGATGATGACGACAATATGATGGAACCAGATCCAACAGATCCAGATGCAGCATTTGATCTAGGTTCTGGAAATGTGGGCATCCTTAATTACGCATATGCTCTTGAACAATTAGAAGCTGCTTTTTATATAGAAGTATTAAAAGGTTCTTATTATGCTGGAGCTTCTGCCGAAGAAAAGGCAATTTTAGAAGACGTTACAAATCATGAAATCATTCACAGAGATTTTTTTAAAGCTGCCATTACTGCTGCGGTACCCGCAGAACAGGTTCTTCCAGATCTAGAATTTGATTTTACTGCAGGTGCAGGTGTTGATTTCTCTAGTAGGGACTCCGTTCTTGCCACCGCTGTCTTACTCGAAGATACAGGCGTATCAGCATATAATGGTGCAGGAAAATTAATAGATGTAAGTTCTGACACTGGTGCCGTTTACTTAGGTTTAGCTGGTAAAATAGTTTCTGTAGAAGCACGTCATGCGTCTGCATTTAGAGATCTTGTGAGTCCCAACACTTCTAATTTTGCAAGTGATGATGTTCTTGTTGGTATAGGTACAGATCCTGCATTTGATAAGGCAGTACTTCCAGCAGATGTACTTGCTGCGGTAATTGACCTTAAATTTGTTGTTACTCCTTTTACGGCAAATAATTTGCCAACCGCGTAACCCCTAGCTAACCTATTAATTTAAAAAAAACACTATTATGAATTTTATAAAGCTTTTAGAAAGCCTATCAGATAAAGAGGCACTAACCAAAAAAACTTCCAGAAGAGATACTTTTCAACAGATGAAAGGTTTCGGTAAAAATGTGGCACTTGCCTCAATTCCTTTTGGTCTTGCCGCAACAAGTTCAAAAGCCAAGGCTGCAACAAGTTCTATGGCAGCGGCAGCGTTTCAAGCATCTGCTACAGATGTGTTAAACTTTGCACTTACCCTTGAATACCTTGAAAAGGAATTTTATCAAATGGGTCTTGATAGCGGTGTAATTGACGCTGATGACATGGTTGTATTTCAGACTATATCTAAACATGAAAACGCGCACGTAGATTTTCTACTTACCGCTCTTAAAGATCAAGCCGTTGCTAAACCAACTTTTGATTTTACAGGTGGACCGGGTGGATTAAATCTTGATCCTTTTAACGATTACCCTACTTTTATGGCCTTAGCACAAGGTTTTGAAGATACGGGCGTACGTGCATACAAAGGCCAAGCTGGCGCACTTGCAGTGGACAATACATTGTTAGATTATGCATTACAGATTCATTCTGTTGAAGCGCGTCATGCTTCTAAAGTAAGAAGAATGCGTATGGAAAAAGGATGGATTGTTCAAAATAGCAATACATTGCCTGACGCGTTTGCTCCTATTTATGCAGGAGAAGAAAACACGGTTCAAGGTGGTGTTGAACTAAAAGGAATGTTTGGTGACTTTGGCGGTGATGATGCATTGACTGCTGCTTTTGACGAGCCATTAACAATGGATGAAGTTTTGACCATTGGAGGATTCTTTATTGTACAAGATTAATTAGATTAATAATTAGATTTTCTGAAGGCTGCCAATTGGCAGCCTTTTTTTATGGAAAATATTTTGCGGATAAAAGCTTTTCCATAGAATGGTCATTTAAGAATGATAATCGCCGTTTTAAGGTTAATTTTCAGGGGCAAAATCGTTGAAGTCACCACGCTAACCATACCGCTTCTCGCAGTTTATTATGGTATCTTTGCAGCCTAAAAAATTGAAGATGCATCAGAACCTGCAACGTTATTTTCAGAACTTCAGCAATGCTTTGATAGAAAGGGGTTTTGATCCTTTTTATGCAGACCTGCTAAGCGTACTGATTAATTTGGCGCTGTTAGTCGTTTGCCTTATCCTTCTGGATCGCCTGCTCCGCAAGGTGGTAATGGAATTTTTCAGAGCCTTTACCAATAAGACCAAAAGCACCTTTGACGATTATTTGGTGCTTACCAATTTCCCTAGATATGTCGCGCATATCATCCCCATTAACATCCTCAAATTTGTGCTCACGGTCATGTTGCACAGCAACTATCCGCTTATATTGGAGTGGGCAAACAAGGCCATAAATGTGTATGTGATCATCTTGGTACTTAAAATTTTGCGTAGTGTTCTGCGCACCACCCGAAGCTTTTTTGAGACCAAAGAAAAATACCACGATAAGCCCCTGCAGAGTTATGTACAGGTAACCATGCTTTTTTTTTGGTCCCTGGCCGCTTTTTTCATAATTCTTGAAATTTTTGATAAAGAGCCCGGCAAACTTGCGCTGCAACTAGGCACCACATCTGCTGTGCTCTTGCTTATTTTTAAGGATACTATAATGGGTTTTGTGGCTTCCATACAGGTTTCGATAAATGATATTGTGCGTATAGGCGACTGGATTACCTTTAGTAAATTTGGTGCAGACGGTAATGTAACCGAAATCAACCTGGCCACCGTACGCGTACAGAATTTTGATAACACCTATACTACGATCCCTACGTATAGTTTGATTGCAGATTCGTTCCAGAACTGGCGCGGTATGCAGGACAGTGATGGCCGGCGGATAAAAAGGGCGATTTTTATTAAACAGCGCTCCGTGCGCTTTCTCACTGCGGAAGATATAGAAGAGCTTAAAAAAATACAGCTTATCGCACCTTATATTGAACACCGCGAGCAGGATCTCGAGCGCACTAACAGAATGCACAATATTGACAGGAGCCTCCTCATTAACGGTAGAAACCAGACCAATTTGGGCATTTTTAGACGCTATATTGATGCTTTTCTCCATGAAAACCCTGCGATAAACAAAGATCTATTTCTCATGGTAAGACACCTTGCTCCTACTTCGCAAGGTATTCCGATAGAAGTTTTCTGCTTCAGTAAAGATAAGCGCTGGGAGATTTATGAGCATATACAGGCAGATATCTTTGACCATATTATTGCCGCAGTTCCCTACTTTAAACTGGAAATTTTTGAAGAATTATCCGGTTCAGATTTCCCACCTCAAAAAACGACCTCAGAAGCTTAAAATCGGGGTTTTTCTATGCATTTTTAAATTATGCCCTGGATACTGAGAATGATGCCATAGAATACGCTAGAAACAAATCCTTAAAATATACTCCAGAACTACTCAACAATGGAGATACACTAAAACAATTACTGGCCAGGAGCAGGTACTTACTCTATA
>Ga0314774_1000333_pt1 | contig 40366 bp, 38 predicted proteins | sample MetaGCBIA2018_FD_204515 | JGI IMG/M metagenome (GOLD analysis project Ga0314774, IMG submission 204515) | Cryopeg brine microbial communities from Beaufort Sea near Barrow, Alaska, United States - CBIA 2018 | ecosystem: Environmental > Aquatic > Marine > Coastal | place: USA: Alaska | collected... | reverse complement strand
AACACCCACAAAAACCAACAAACAGCTGGATACTCCAGCTTAAACAGGACCAAAACGCGAGATTAGCTTCAAAAAACGCCGAAATTCAGATTTGGCGGAATTATGAGGTAGTCTCGCAAAGGTCTCAGAGTGATGAATTTTGAATAATTAAATAGATAGGCTTGTCCAGCTTGAGCTTCACTGAGGGTGTTTTTGCCCGTAATACCACCCTGCAGAATAATATACTTTGGCTTTTCGATAGAGAGCCTATCAATGACCGCATTTAAACGCTGCTTAAATTCTATATCTAGCTGATTTTCATTAAGTTGTTTACCAAACAGAATCCAAATGTCATTTAGACTATCTGGCTTAGCTGTCTTGGCAACTTGATAGACTTTTGCAACATACCAGACAAGCGCAAGACCTAATGTACTCAACATCCATAAAACAGAAAGCAACAGCATCAAGATACCGTCCCAATCGGTCTTTACTACTTTAGAGGTAGAACTAGCTTTCAAAGTACTTTACTTGTATTTGAATCGCACAATCTAAATTCATAGCCCTGCCATTATATTTTTTGTGAATGGTATTTCCTTCAGAATTATAATCCAAATTTTTACTGGTTTAATACAGCAAGCCATCATGGAATAAATTTTCTTAATTAAGATTACGAAATTTTCAAATAAATCAGCTAGACCATACCACCATTAATGGATAACACTTGCCCTGTCATATAACTCGACTTACTTGAAGCCAAAAAGCTCACTAAATCGGCGACTTCTTGGGGTGTGCCGGCTCTTTGCATCGGCACCACTTGCTTGAGTCGTTCAGGAGGGAAACTAGAATTTGCCATTTCACCTTCAATGACACCTGGTGCCACGACATTCACGGTAATTTTACGGGATGCCAACTCTAGTGCCAGCGATTTACTCGCGCCAATCAAACCGGCTTTTGCTGCAGCGTAATTTGCCTGACCACGATTGCCCATAATGCCGGCGATAGAAGCAATATTAATCACTCGTCCCCAGCGTGTTCTAATCATTGGTAGCAATAAAGGTTGAGTGACGTTAAAAAAACCATCCAATGTGACCGCAATCACTTTCTGCCATTGCTCATGTGTCATGCCTGCCATAACCGCATCATCATGAATACCCGCATTATTGACTAATACTTGAATGGGCCCCGTCTCCAGAATTTTTTCAATAGCCTGTTCAACCGCTGCAATATCAGTTAGATCAAAACAGATAGCATACGCTGCTCCACCGCTCTGATTAATACTCTCAGCCAGTAATTCAGCCTTTGGCAACTGCGAATTTGCATGAATCCACACTTCATAACCATCGGCCGCAAGTTGAGTGGCGATCGCCGAACCTAAGTCGCCACTACCGCCGGTGACTAAAGCTTTTATCTTCTGTTTTTCTAACATCTTTTTTCCTATTAATCCGAATCAGGGTGTATGACCATCACTCTTCCGGAACAAACGTTTCGCAACTCAGCGTCCGTTACACAAAATGCATACAGTTTACTCATTTCATCCGCCATAATAGCTGTCGCAGTCACCTCTAAAAAATCGGTAAGTGGATTTAACACGCCCCACCTAACAGCTTTGACTGTTGCAATATAACCTAACTTTGGCTCGACTGTCGCCATAGACAACGCCATTAATCCGCCATGCACGGCAATCGCTTGCGCGCCATACTCAATTAAATGCATTTTAGAAAGCTTGCCATCGGTTTTTAAAGGGTTACCTACATCTAAATGAGACTGTGTTCTGCAAATAATCTCTTCATCCGTGTAAGAGAGTACTTGCTCTAATAAACACATGCCTCCAGCATGGGGAATGAGTGCTTCAATATCGGACTTCGTTAAGATGACCGCCTTCACTCTAAAGTAACCTTGATAAAATTATTGCGGTTTAATGGAAAGCTCATTTGACTATACTCATGACCCGACTGATACAACGCAATCGATTGTAAAAGAGTGTAAGCTTCTGCTGCGGGCACCCCCGTATATGAATTACTTTTTAAAGGCTGATGCAATGCCTCTTGTGTGACCGAAAGTGACAATATTGGATAGTCACTTTTCTCGCGTAAATCACTGGCATCTAAAATCATCGAGAAGGCAAATGGGCGTTGGGATTTTTGCACCGCGTCAACGGGCATTAATTCATCTAGAGGTAAATCATAAATCACCATTAGAACCGGTTTGCCATAATTTTGGGATTGTAAAACAGCCTCGAGTAAACCATTCGCAATTGCATACTCCCCTACCGAAATAGCACTGGCCGGTGCCAGATTTTCTTGACCGATCATCCAGTAACCTGCTGGGGCATTATGCACCGAGTTATGGAATTGAGTCGGTGAAATCATAGGTTCTTCTTCACTCACTGCCTGACACATTCGGGCTGAGATGAGTGTATCACCATCCTTACAAACGAATAAAACGGGTAGTTTTGTCTCTGCTTCAGGGTAAGCCTGCTTAAAAGCGACCAACGCTTCTTCAGCCGTTTTTAAAGCCAATTTAATCGTTGCAGTGGTGCGACGGCGTTCATTAGCGGGTAGAAAAGTCGGACTATACTTCTCAAGTGCCTCAGAAGTATCCGGTGACTGGTTATTTAGCATCATCCTATTAAAGGTTTCAAAACTCACCAGGCCTGGTGCTGTTAAACCGATACTGAGTATTTGAGCCTTCATAAAGCCGACTCCATTTTTAAAATCACAGAGGCGTTATTGCCCCCAAATCCAAAAGAGTTACTCATTACATACTTTAACCGCTGATTCATCTCTGACAAGTGAATCGTCTCTAACGGCACCGAGACATTAGACCGAGCCAATTTTTGCGCTAATACCGAATCTAGATTCGTTAGATTCAAATTAGCCGGCACCATCTGTTCCTCTAACATCCATTGGCAAAAAATAATTTCAGTAATGCCTGCCGCGCCTAAAGTGTGCCCAGTAAACCCTTTGGTAGAACTTATCCAAGTAGATGTCTTCTCCGATGCCAAATGACTCACAGCCGAGACTTCGGACAGATCATTACTCGGTGTGGCCGTGCCATGCAAATTAATATAATCGAGTTTGTCTATACTAATATCAGCTTGCGCCATCGCTGCTAACATTGCCAATTGCGCGCCTTCCCCTTCTGGGTGTGGCGTAGAGATATGATATGCATCACTACTCTCACCAACTCCAACAATTTCGACAGAGGATGGATTTATTTCATCTGCAAGCTTAGCGTTACTCAGCAACATAAAACCGCCTGCTTCTCCTATATTAATGCCATCCCGTGCTTCATCTAAGGGTTTACAAACCGTTGGACTCACTAAGCCGAGGGCGTTAAAACCGTGTAAAGTCGTCAAACACAAAGAATCTACCCCGCCAACAACGACTGCATCAACGATTCCGGCATTCAACCAACGTTGCGCCACCGAAAATACTTTTGCACTCGAAGAACAGGCGGTTGAGATAACAAAACTTGGACCTTCGATATTTAAAGCCTGGCAACAAAATTGCGCCAGTGAGTCCATTTGTTGTGTCTTCTGATAACAATAACTGTCAGTTCCCAATTTATTTTTAAAAACGTCTTCAGTTGCTGCAATGCCAGAAGTGCTGGTCCCCACAACTAAACCAACTCTATGCGCGCCAACCTTCTCAACAAACCCTTCTACCTTGAGATTAAAACTCTCCGTTTGCAACGCCTGCCAAGCTAACTGATTATTACGACAAAGAAACCCCTCCAACTCTTTAGGCAAGGTTACATCTTCAACCCCATTAACTTCGCCTAAAAATGTCTGGATATTTGGAACCTGTTGGTGAAAGTCACTCTCTTGTGAAAGACCTGACTTTCCTTCGGCCAAGGCATCGACATGAGGTTTTTTACCAGATCCCAAAGCGGAAACTAAGGTGGAAGCTAAAATGTGCATAAATCGATTTTCCGTGAATATTCTATAAATTATAATAGGGGGTGATTTTAGTACAAAATAAGACAATATCCCAATGAAGTTTCCATTTAATTTCCCGCCCAGGGAGCTATCTATGAAGCCCAAAATAGTGCTTTCTCACCCATGACTTTTCAATCGATCAGAATTTGCTTGGAAAAGAGTTCTGCTTGAAGCCTTGGACAACGGCACCGGTCGTATGTACCGTTTGTCGGACATGTTATATTTCATGGATCAAGCAGGATTACAGGTCTGTGAGGCGATTCAAAACATTGGTATGGGACATACCCTTTTACAAGCTCGATTAAACTTCATTTCCACTATGGAGAGAGCACTTAATCAACTATTTATGAGCATCAAACAACCAAACATCTTTGACTGAAACTTGACTCAACTGATATAGAAAACGCCACAAAGAGGATCCTTTATGCGCCGGTAAAAACAATTGCCGCGCATAAAACTCCCCGACAAACAAAACGATAGAACCACTATAAAACAGCCCTTCAACCAACCCTAAAGAGTGATTAACGTCCGTCAAACCATCCACTTTCAAAAACCATAAAACAAAAAAGAAAACGACCCAGAGCCAAGTCACTTTACGGGTGTAAGCCCTTTCAGCCATCGAATCGTCTGTATCCATTAAGAGCGCATAGCGTGTAATCAGAGGTGTTTGATTCGAACGTAAACTCATCAAAAAAACCAATAATAAGCAGGTTAGGAGTACTAATGTGAATAATTGCATTAAAAACTGTAGCGTGCCCGTACTAAATACAAGTAATAGAAAGAACCCTACTATCAAACCTATACTACTTAGAATCCTATAGATCATTACTCCAAACCTTTTACCGTTTCTACCGATTTCATAAAATTCCAGGTCAGAGTTAAACCAAACATATTGCTGAACTGAGTTTCGACCAAAGGGCTCTCTTTATAAACCGCCTGACTCATGTCCAATCCGCGCCAAAAGCCGCCTAGCCAGAATTGATCAAAATGATAATTCAACGCAAGATGATAACTCATACCAGAAAAACCGTCAGTTGTTTTATAGGCGGGTCTGTCAAGCGTTGCATAATCGGAATCTACGCCATAATAATAGTTATGATTTTGTGCATCGGCGAAGTTAGCCGTTGCGCCTACCGTTAGTTTGATACGCTGTTTTTGAGTAAAATCATCTCTGTAATAATAGAAAATACCTGGATTAGCCACCCATCCCTCTTGATGAATGCTCTTGAAATCAGAAGCAATAATCGCCCTAATTGGCAATTCAAACTTTAGCTCATTTAGCTGGTGTTGGTACAACTGATATTTTAAAACAGGCCCCAAACCGATAGAGCCATCCAGATCTTCCATACCAGTACGTTTTTTATTATCTTTACTCGAAACAGGAATACTGCCAGACAAACTTAAATCTAACTCCACAGTAGGGGTTTTCAAGAAAGGCTTGGTAATCGCTTGCTGATTAATGGAAAAATCCTCACCTCGATAGACAATATAAGGAAGTGGAATAAGTAACTGGTTTTGTTCTTTTGATCCAGGATAGTCGGGATAAGAAAGCAGCGCAGGCCCCAACCCAAACTCCCATTTTGGGAGAGTTTGCTCTGCCAAAGAGTTGCTAGAAAAGATGAGTAATAGACACAAAAAAGAGACTCTAAATACTTTAGTGAAGATTCGCTGCGAATACTGATTGAGCAAAAAAGCTCCAACCCTGTCATCTAAAATTATTTTATATAGAGTCATTCAACGTCCAAGGAATAAAGAGTTCAATATATGAAAAATGGATGTATTGTTTTACAGCGAATGCACAGTGGCTAGATTAAGTCTTTAAACTCGATAACCAAGCAATACTAAAACTTAGGACTGGAGATAACCTCTCAGCTAACCATGGCATGACTTTATAAATACACTTTAAACATATAGACACAAGTATACCAAAGTAGCTTTAGAGTACCATCCAGGGTATATATAAACCCCAGAAAGCAAAAAAGCCCAAGTAGATTAACTACTTGGGCTTTGAATTTGGCTCCCGATTCAGGATTCGAACCTGAGACATACGGATTAACAGCCATAAAATATAACAATTTCAACAACTTAAAACAGATACACTCTCATTTAAACTATTTTAAAACCACTTAACACAACTTATCCATATCCGTCGAAAACCATTTTGTCTTCACTGTTTTTTTCAAGCCCAAGTTAACGAATTAACATCCACTTTATTTAACAAATTCAACAACTTAACAGCACTCTCGCCGATTAAAAGAAGCTTTACACCACTTAATACAACTTAGACTGATCAAGAACAAAATTAACTACCCTTCTCGACTTCATCAACTTGATTGTGATTTTGAGCTACTTGCAATGTAGGTAAAGCCAGACGAGGTAAGTGCATCCTAGTACATTGACTCATTAATAACTCACGCCAGTAAGGCCAAACGTGATAGCTTGAATTTTTCAGAGCAAATTCATCAATAGCAGACTGGTCTAAATCTTCACTCATGATGTATTCCACCACAAATTCTGCTTCAATTTGCGCCTTCAATCCAATATTTTTGTCTAATTTTGTATCAACTAACCGAATACCTAACTCTACAAAAACTCTTAGAAGTTTTGTATCATCAAACTCTATCATGTCAGCCTTTCTAACATAATGTTTGGATTGCTCATCTAATTCATCAATATTCGAATCAAACTTTGGCTCAAAATCATTAAAAAGCTCAGCTGATAGCCCTTTAAGATAGACATCCGTAATCTGCAAAGAATCTTTAGCCTTTTGAAATTCAACACTCATGCAGCAACCCTACCCATAGACATCGACATAGACATATATCCAGCTGCACATGCCGGATTAGTTATATCATGACGTGCTACTACCTTCATTTGATGAATTTCTTTTTTAGCTTTAGGTATAGCTATTGGTTCATATCTACTACCTTCAGAATCAATTCCAGCCTCAGTTTTCAACCTCTCAAAATTTAGAGAAGAATACTCTGCTAATCGCAAAAGTTTATCCATCCCTTCTGATTGCATGACCTCATCATTCTCATATTTAGAAAATGCTACAGGGCCTCCTCCAAAAATTTTCGCGGCTTGCCTCTGGTCAATATCCCAGTTTTCGCGCATTTTTCGGACTTGATCTCCCGACAATAGTCCATCGACTTGTTTTTTAAATGCAATCATAGCGCGCTTATTTAGTTTCATTTCCTCGGCGCCTGCTTGCTCCACTTCACAAACATCACACACCGAAATATACAGAGGTATATCCTTAGTAGTACCTTTATATGTAGTTTCATCTTCTAATTGTTCTAGATGCAAACTTCCCTCACCACATATTGGACAAGGCTTTAATTGGCTATTCATTTCAATTCTCCTTTTACTGTGACAAATGACATGAAATCACCATGACAATTTGACCAGTTTTACCTATAGCGAACTTCAGATAATATTCAACAGAGCATTCATACCCCGTTTCTTCGACCGTTTCAGTTCTTTGTAATCGGTACACATCGCAAGCTGCGCAAGTTTTCTCATTTATAGATGCCCATTCCGAACCGGTGTACTGACCTACTTTAAGTGCTTGTCTTAATAAGACCGCTACACCTTCTTCCTTTATTCCTAATCTCTTGACATCTTTAGCAGCATCTCTAGTCATCAAACTAACAGTTTCTGAATGCTTCAAAATTTCTAGAAGTTCATCAGAAGGATAAAGACCGTCTCCGGCAATTTTACGATTTCCTGGATTTAACTTATCGACAGAAAACCCACTACTAAAACGGCTAATTATTCTAACACTTACCATTATGGTAATCCAAATATTTTATTTTGTTTCTTTTTTAACGCCCTAAATGTATAAATAAATACTAACTCCACGAATAAATCCTATTAAAACTGGCTATAATTGAATTATAGTGTTTTTACGCATAAAAATCTAACTTGGATAAAGTATCCAACTATTTCTCACTACTTTAAGATTAAAAATCTAAATGTAAGGCGAAGAAACAATCAACTAGCTTCATGTAATATTACAGTAATTTTGGCCAACTAATTTGAGATGCCATCATGCCTTTTTCCAGATTCAACTCAAACTTAACAAAGCCTGAGAATCTAGATAAGTTCCTTGTAGCTTTTCTCCCTGATTTGTTCGAAATGATTGATGACTTTAGGACAAAACCCTTAGATCCAATCAAAGCAAGCACCCTCACAATGGAAGCTTGGTATCCCTATTATGAAAAGCCACTTAGTGCCACCATTTTAGACATGTTCAAAATTTCAGGCATGGCGGAGTTAGTTGCCAACGCATTCCAATCTGACGATCCTGAAGAGTATATAAAGCAACAAAAATCCCCTCCTATTCCTCATTTGTCAAAAATTCCAACAACAATATCTCCAAAAATAATCCCGTCCCTTATTGCTATAGCGAAAACCTTCGACTCTATTCTATATAACAAAGCGCCTCTTCATAATCTCATAGCTCAAATTCGTTTGAACGGCGATTTTGATGGCTCAATTACTAGAAAAATACTAAGTGTTGATAGAACGGCCATCCACTGCTCAGTGATTCAAAAAAAGATTCAACAAGCTGAACTCGTCAAAAATACAAAGTTTTTAAATAATATTGCTAACGCTATGTATATCTCTAAAAACCCAAAAGAGTGTTATAGATATCCTAAGTTACTTTTTGCAGTCTTCTTACTTTTAGATTTACAGCAATATCAAATAATGTCAGAGGAGGAACGCTATAACCTTTTATGCAATTATTATCCTAAAGATCTATCTCCAAGAAGCTTCCATCAAGAATGCAATCGCATTAAAAACTCGCTTACTACACAAAAACGCTAAAAGTCTGTAGGAGACTTAAAGCGCCTCAAATTCTATATTTATTTCCAACGTTGCAACGTTATTTCAATTAACGAAAAACTTTGGAGATTTATTATGAAAAAGCAAAAAACTACTGGCTCGAAGAGCCAAACTGAAGCGCGTGATGGGCAGTTGGATTTGGAAGCGGGCATCCTGCCCGCCCAAACCAACGCTCATGCGTGCAACAGTGACGCGGAGTCATGTTGCATTGATGGTGCCTCACCTAGTAACACAGCACCTGCAAAATACACAACCCACGAAAACATCACTCCTTTACGCTGTGCCATCGATAGTCTTTACATCTCTTACAAAGGAGAAATAAATACAGACATCGAATCCCTTTTGAACGAATTAAAGGAAAAAGCACAACACCCCAACACTGCGATATCATCTGAGGCAGTATGGGAGATCAGCGAGCATCGCTTTGAGGTTAAACCTAAAGGCGCTGGCAAGTTTTCTTTCGTGCTAGACGATAACTGGTTCAATATCCAAATATCAAGCTGTAAGGCCGTGAATATGCCAATGGCTTATGTTCAGGTTAAAAGTGAACTGCTCACCTTTCACCCGTTGCAAGAGATACTTGCTCACCTATATATCGTAGTATCCTCACTAGGAACTCTTCACACCCAAGCCTCGATTAGTCGTTTAGATCTCTGTATGGATTTTATCTGTCAGGATGGTTTCGATATTGAGTCCATTGATGCGCAACAATGGCGCAGTAGAGCAACCCAAAGAGACAAGTACCACCAAAACAAAAGAGTCACTGGCTGGCGGATTGGTAAGGGCTTAGTGGTTGCAAGGCTTTATAACAAGACACTTGAAGTTCTAATGTCAAAGAAGGACTACCTTAAGCCACTCTGGATTGAAAGCGGTTGGGATTCTCTACAAGATGTCTGGCGAATAGAGTTTCAGTTTAGGCGTGAGTTTCTGAGTAACGTACAAGTTTCAAGACCAACCCAAATCCACACGGCAAGCAACAGCCTATGGAAGTACGCTACGGAAGACTGGTTACACCTTGTAGAAGTAGACCTAAATGATGCTAATACATCAAGATGGCCTACCCACCCTGCTTGGATTGAAATCTCAAATGCCTATGACATTAAAGACTGCAAAAGTCTTCATCGTGTAAATAAGCAACGCCTACCACACGACCAATACTTATTCGTGAATGGCATTAGTGCCTTTAGTTCGTTTATGGCTCGTGAAGGGATCAGCGACTTTGACGAAGCTGTAACAGAGTTTTTTAAACAAGCTGAAGATTACCATTTGATAATAAAACAATTACCAATGGAAGATTACCTTCGAATGAAAGCGATTGAGAAAACCAAACGCTATAACACAATCTTAAAGGAGTAAATCTCATGAGTGAGCAAACTAACCTGCTCACTCTTCGTCAAACCGCAGAACTTTTACAAGTGTGTCCTGAGACCATTAGAAGACTGGCTCAGACAGGTAAAATTCCCTCTGCAAAGTTTGGACGAAAGTGGGTATTTATAAAACAAGACCTTGCACAATACATCCGAAATCAATATTCTATTACTGAGAGTGTTGTGCAAGTTGTTGACAAGGATGAGGAGTCATTATGTCAATCTACCTTAGAAACGCTATCTGGTGGACAAAATTCACTTCACCAGATGGAACAAGAATACAATGCTCTACTGCGACTGAAGACCACAAGCAAGCGCTAGAATATGAAGCCATGCTTCAATCTGATTTATGGCGAGTTCATCACTTAGGTGATAAGCCTCGTTTACTTTGGAAAGAAGCGGTCATTCGATTCATGCGTGAGACCCAGAATAAAGACCAAGGTAACGAGATTAGGTTATTTAGATACCTAGACAGATACTTTCGGGATTTACACCTGGACGACATCAGACGGATGCACGTTGATGCCATTATTCAGAACAAACTGAAAGATGGCGCAAGCAATGCAACCGTTAACCGTCACCTTCAGAAGCTTAGAGCGGTATTAAACAAAGCACACAAAGAATGGGAGGTTAAATGTGACCCCCCTTATATCAAACTCTTGAAGGAACCAAAAAAGCGAGTTCGTTGGATTACGGCCTTAGAAGCTCAAAAGCTGATTATGGCCTTACCCCCTCATACGGCTGACATGGCTATCTTCTCGTTAGAAACAGGACTAAGAGAGTCAAATGTTACCTTGCTCCGTTGGGATCAAGTTAGCTTCTCTCAAGGCGCTGTTTTTATTGAAGGCGATGACATTTTGAAAAGTGAAAAGGCGTTTGTCGTTCCACTTTCAGATAAGGCTACTGAGATACTACGCCGGCAAAAAGGCAATCATCCTGAACGGGTGTTTACCTATAAAGGTAAAGGCGTACGTAGAGCGAATACTCTGGCATTTAAAAAGGCTTGTAAAAGGGCTGAGCTTGAGAACTTTAGATGGCATGACTTTCGCCACACGTGGGCAACATGGCATGTTCAAAGAGGTACGCCGATTGAGATACTTCAAGAGTTAGGTGGATGGTCAGACTATAAAATGGTGAAACGTTATGCTCACTTTAGTCATGACCACCTAAAACAGTATGTAAACCGCGCCCAGAGCGGGCTAGCTACAAATTTGGCTACATCACTAAATTTTGGGCAATAAAAAAGCCTGGCTTCAAAACACGTAAGTGCTTGAAAAGACAGGCTTTAGAATGTGGCTCCCGATTCAGGATTCGAACCTGAGACATACGGATTAACAGTCCGGTGTTCTACCAGCTGAACTAATCGGGAATAGTTCATCAAACAACTCGTTTGATGTGGCGTATTATAGGGAAATAAATTTAGCGTGCAAGTGTTTTTTATAAAAAAACATAACTTTTTACAAAGCTTAACCATTATCAAAAACTTAACGCCCGTTTCTATCGTTTTTTATCTACAAACCACAAGTTCATCACAGATAACCCCTAATTTCTCACTGTTTAGGTACGTCTTATATTAGAATGCTTCTTATTATTGTCTTTAGTAAATATCCTTATTTAACGTCTTAGAACCATAAAGAGCTCCTATGCCTATCAAAAAAGTTGTCATCCCAGTCGCAGGTTTAGGTACCCGTTTCTTACCAGCCACTAAAGCAATCCCGAAAGAGATGATTACTTTGGTTGATCAACCTTTAATCCAATACGTTGTTCAAGAAGCAGTGAACGCTGGATTTACAGATATTATTTTAGTCACTCATTCTTCTAAGCAAGCGATCGAAAACCATTTTGACCACCATTTTGAGCTTGAAACCACTTTAATTAATAAAAAGAAAACCGCTCTACTGGAAACCCTTAGAAACATTATTCCTGATAACGTTAATATTATTTCGGTTCGCCAACCTGAACCTTTAGGACTAGGACATGCTGTTTTGTGCGCGGCCGCAGTCATTGGTGATAACGATTTTGCCGTGATGTTACCCGATGTCATTCTAAACAGTGAATCAGTCGACTTCGCCAATATGGTTAATGCATTTACCCGTTCCAAACAAAGTCAGATTATGGTTGAGCCCGTCCCAGAAAGTGAAGTGGATAAATATGGCATTGCAGACTGTATGGGTAAAACGTTGAACCCTGGTGAATCACGCCGTATGGTTGGTATTGTTGAGAAACCGTCCTTAGATAAAGCCCCCTCTAACTTATCTGTGACGGGAAGGTATGTTTTAAACAATCGTATTATGAAGCTTTTAGAGACGACACCTAGAGGCGCTGGTAATGAAATACAATTAACGGATGCAATTGCGCAGTTAATGCAAGAGCAGGATATTCAGGCGTATTGCTTGGAAGGTCAAAGCTTTGATTGTGGTGATAAAATGGGCTATTTGAAAGCGACTGTGCAGTTTGCCTTAAAGCACCCTGAAGTTGGTGAGGATTTCGGACACTGGTTAAAGGATTTTATGCAATGATTGAGACTCAAGCATTCTCTAAATTAAAACCCTTAGCGGAATCTATTAAACAAACGCATTTAAAAAGTTTGTTTACAGATGACGTTAATCGTTTTGAGCAGTTCCATGTTCAAACTGAACACCTTCTTTATGATTTTTCTAAACAAAAGATAGATGCAGAAGTCCTGCAAGAGTTGCTAAACCTCGCTACCGAGTCTGACCTTCAACCCTGGATTGAAAAGCTGTTCGCAGGCGAAAAAATCAACCAAACGGAGGATCGCGCTGCTTGGCATACGGCCTTAAGGGATATTAACAATCCTTTACCAGAAGTTGCGCAACAATGGCATAAAATGGAACACCTTGTTGATTTAATGCACTCGCATCAACTGCGTGGTTTTTCAGGAAATGCGATTACCGATGTCGTTAACATTGGTGTCGGCGGTAGTGATCTAGGGCCATTAATGGTCACTTATGCACTTGAATCAGACAAGCTACCCATTGCACCAGATGTTCATTTTGTTTCGACCTTAGATGCACGTCAATTACAACGCCTATTGAAGAGGCTTAACCCTTCGACCACGTTGTTTATTATTGCCTCTAAATCCTTTACCACCATAGACACCTTGTCTTTAGCAGAGACGGCTAAAGAGTGGATTGAAGCCTCCTCTCCATCGCAAGAATCGACTCTGCGCCACTTTATCGGCATTTCAACCAACCCCACCAAAATGAGTGAATGGGGCATATTGCCACAACTTCAGCTTGAATTTTGGGATTGGGTTGGCGGCCGTTACTCTTTATGGTCCGCAATCGGTTTGAGCATTGCCTTTGAGCTAGGCATGCAGGGGTACAAAGATTTACTGGCGGGCGCGCACGCCATGGATACCCACTTTAAAACCACGCCTTTTGAAAAAAACATCCCGGTACTACTGGGTCTCATTGGCATCTGGAATACTAACTTCCTAGATTTAACCGCACAAGCCATCCTACCCTATGACTCCAGACTAAAATACTTTGCCAGTTATCTTGAGCAGTTGGAGATGGAGAGTAATGGTAAAAGCACACGTCGAGATGGCACGGCTACCACCTATAGAACCTGCCCGATACTTTGGGGAGAAGTCGGGCCGAATGCGCAACACGCCTTTTACCAGTTGCTGCACCAAGGCACTGAACGTGTCATGTCTGACTTCATTTTGTTCACCCAAGGTCAATCAAGCTCTGAACGTGCAAAATTCCATCAAAACCTAAACATTGCTAACTGCCTCGCGCAAAGCCGAGCGCTGATGATTGGTAAATCCAGCGAAGACCTGAATAAAAACTATCCCGGTGACCAAGTATCCAATACATTACTAGTGAATCAACTGAATGCCTTCCATCTAGGGATGTTGGTCGCACTCTACGAACACAAAGTATTTGTGCAATCAGTGGTTTGGAGGATTAACCCATTCGATCAGTGGGGTGTGGAGTTAGGAAAAAAACTCGCGATAAATATTTTGGAGCATATTGATAGCCACACCACCGAGGAATTAGATACCTCAACAGCGGGTATTCTTAACACTATCTGGAAGCAACAAAATGAAAATTAACGTTTTTGGTTCAAACATCAGCGCCCTAGTTTGCGCGGGTTGCCTGGCAGAGACAGGAAACCAAGTCACCCTTATTGGCAATAGAGATAAAGAAAGGTCCGAACCAGGCCTGCTCAAATTATTAGACACTCAATTGGATGCTGGACGCTTAGAATTCTCTACTGGTTATGATATCGACGCCGATTACCAAATCCTCTCGCTTGAACCAGGTAACTGCTCAGAAGCGAAATTAATTGCAAAATCTTTAGCCGCTGGAACAAACTCCAATACCTGCTTAATCGTCCGCTCTAACTTTACGATGGGTACGTTTAAAACGATTACTGAACTCTCTCAAAAACCTTGCATTATGAATCCAGACTTTGCCTCAGAAGGACGTGCCATTGTTGGTTTTATGCGACCGGATAGAATCATTATTGGGAGCCATGCACCCCAAGCAATCAAAAGCTTTAAGCGACTATTCTCGCCATTCAATCGCAACCACAATGTGATTATCGAAATGTCTCCGGAATCGGCCGAATTGACGAAATATGCGACTAATGCCATGTTGGCCACACGTATCTCTTTAATGAATGAATTAGCACAGGCTGCAGAGCATCTTGGCGCGGACATTGAAGAAGTCCGTCAAGGGTTGGGGGCCGATCAGCGTATTGGTAAAGCTTATTTATACGCCGGCACAGGCTTTGGTGGCGCTGACTTTGAAATTGATTTATCGCGTATTCAGAAAATCATTCATGATTCAGGTTCTGATGAAGGTCTATTGAAAGCGGTTAGTTTAATCAACGAGCAACAAAAAGAAGTTTTATTCCGTAAAATTTGGCAACATTTTAACTGTCAACTGGATGATAAAACGGTCGCTATTTGGGGGATTAGTTACAAACCCAACTCTAATTCACTTGAAGGCGCACCGAGTCTCTCTTTAATTAAAGCACTGCTTAATCAAGGCTGTTCCTTAAAGATATTTGACCCCATGCTTGAGGCAAATTTTACCATCTGGATGCGTGAAACATTACCGCTAGAGCAACAAAAACGAATTGAAATTTGTGCTGATATGTATGAAACGACAGAACAGACTGATGCGCTTTGTGTGATTACAGAATGGCAATTGTTTTATTCTCCAAACTTGGAAACTCTTAAGGCCAATATGCGTACCCCTATCATTCTCGATGGGCGTAACCTATACGATAAACAGTGGATGGAAGAGAATCAATTCATCTATTATGGCATTGGACGATAACCTCCACTTTTTACATAAATCTATTATTAATCACTGCAAACAGAACTGAAAGAAATCTAAAATGACATTAAACACTCAAAAAATAAGTTGCTTTAAAGCCTACGATATTCGTGGCCGCGTACCAGAAGAACTCAATGCAGATCTTGCATACCAAACAGGCCGCGCTTTTGCAGCTGAGCTTAGCCCCAAACAAGTCGTGATAGGTTATGACATTCGTTTAGAAAGCCCTGAAATTGCCAAAGAACTGATGCAAGGCCTGGTCGATTCTGGTGTGGATATCATTGATATTGGGCTTTGCGGTACCGAAGAAGTCTATTTTGCGACCCCATTTTATAAGGCGGATGGCGGCATTATGATTACCGCCAGCCATAACCCTAAAGGTTATAACGGCATGAAGCTGGTGGCCCGTGGTTCGGTTCCTATCAGTGGTGACTCTGGTTTAAGAGAAATTGAACAACGTATTATAAAGAGTCGTTTTGAGGAGATTGTTGCTGAAGCTGACAAAGGCAGTATCCATCAAAAACCAAGTAAGCAGGCCTATATTCAACACCTATTAACCTATGTTGATTTAGACCAACTAAAACCTTTAAAGTTGGTGGTCAATGCTGGCAATGGTTCCGCTGGGCCAACGTTTACAGAGCTGGCTAAAGAACTGCCCTTTCAAGTCACGACTGTCAATCATGAAGTAGACGGCAACTTCCCTAATGGCGTGCCCAATCCAATGCTTATTGAAAATCGAGCCATCACCACTGAAACGGTTATTCAGCAGCAAGCCGATATGGGAATTGCTTGGGATGGTGATTTTGACCGTTGTTTCTTATTTGATGAAAAGGGACAATTCATTGAAGGTTACTATTTGGTTGGTTTACTCGCTGAAACCATTTTGGCCTCTCATCCAGGAGAGAAAGTCGTGCATGATCCACGTCTGACTTGGAACACGATTGAGCAAGTTTCTCAAGCCGGCGGCATTCCTGTGCAATCCAAAACTGGCCACGCTTTCATTAAAGAGCGAATGCGCAAAGAAGATGCGATTTATGGCGGAGAGATGTCTGCACACCACTACTTTAGAGACTTTTTCTACTGTGATAGCGGCATGATTCCTTGGTTATTAATTGCCGAATTGATTAGTAAAACTGGCAAAACCTTATCAGAACTCATCTCTGAAAGAGCTAAGGCGTATCCTTGTAGCGGTGAAATCAATTACACAGTTAAAGATAGCCCAACCATACTGGCGAATGTTCGAGCACACTTTGCTCCCGAAAACCCAACCCTTGATGAAACCGATGGTTTGAGTTTGGAGTTTGCCCAATGGCGAATGAATATTCGTGCTTCGAATACCGAGCCGCTCTTAAGACTCAATATCGAATCTCGTGGAGATCCGGATTTAGTCGGTCAAAAAGTTAAAGAACTTGAAGCCATTATTTTGGCTTAAAACCCAGGCTTTAACTCTAACTTAAAGCCTGCCATACAAATAGCGAGTCAGTGATTGCCGGCTAATCATCTCCCGATTAGCCGCTTTCTCACCGGATAATATCTTATAATCCTCCTACTTTATTCACCTTTCACACCATGCACTCAAAGCGACTCACCAAAGAGCCTCGCAATTCAGAGTCCATTAAAAGAGTTCAATTATGCTGAGTTATTTACACTCTTACCATGCGGGTAATTTCGCAGATGTTTTAAAACACACGACCTTAGTGCACGCTTTAGACTATCTGACGCAAAAACCTGCGCCTACTTTTTATCTAGACACCCATGCTGGTCCAGGAATGTACAGACTCGCAGACGATGAAGCGCAGAAAAACTGTGAATATAAAAATGGTATCGCGAAACTTTGGAATGAAACTGATCTGCCGGATGCGGTGGCCCGATATAAAGAAGTGATTGAAGAGTGTAATGCACTTGAAGGCTCTAAAACAGAGTTGCAACTCTATCCCGGCTCGCCGTGGATTGGAGCGCACTTGCTACGTGAACATGACCGATTGAGTTTATGTGAACTGCATCCTAGAGAACAACAAACCCTCAGCCAGAACTTTAAGGCTGATCGACGGATTAAAATTTTCCCTAAAGATGGCTTTCAAACGGCTATAGGCGCTTTACCGCCGAAAGAGCGACGAGGTTTAGTCTTGATTGATCCGCCCTATGAAGTCAAACAGGATTATGAACGTGTCGTTGAGGTCTTAATCGCATCACATAAACGATTTGCTACAGGCTCTTATGCCATCTGGTACCCGGTGGTTAAACGAGATCAAATAGACCATATGATAAGAGCCATTAAAAATAGTGGCATTCGTAATATTCAATTGTTTGAACTCGGGCTGCAAGCCGATACGATTGAGCGAGGCATGACTTCAAGCGGTATGATTTGGATCAATCCACCTTGGACATTGTGGAAGGAGATGCAGCAAACCCTGCCTTATCTTGCCCACAAACTAGGTGGCAAGCAAGGTGTTTACAAAATGCAGCAACTGGTCGCGGAATAGACTCATCTAGGATCATTTCGGCTCGATGAAGTTCTTTCGCCGAGCCCTATCGGGACAAACGGCTTTAAAACTAACGAGCTTTAAATTGGTTTACACTGAATTAGCGGGCTTTCTGTAACCAGACACTGGCGATCAATAATAAAACAATCGAGGGCATAAAAGCCCCTAACATCACAGGCCAGTGATAGACCACTGTTAAGTTCCCTACTAACTGATTTAACAGATAAAAGCCCATTCCCAACAACACGCCTAAAAAGACACGTTGTCCCATACTGACTTGCCTGATTGAACCAAAAATCAAGGGAAAGACAATCGCAATCATGGCAATGACCATAATCGGCATGGAAATTTTGCGCCAAAACTCCAACTCCTGGCTACCCGACTCTAAATCATTCGCTTCTAAAAATTGAATGTACTGATAAAGATCCCAGGCACTTAGATATCGCGTTTCGATGTCTAAGTTTTGTAACTCTTCTGGCGTTAATGGAAAGCTAGTGATCAGGGAGTCGGCTCTGCCCACTTTCAGCTCTAACTGTGGCGGCAGTGACGCCTCTAATTCAATCTGAGGTGTCACAAAACTGAGTTGCTGTTGGAAGGCATCTTTAAACAGCCACTGCCCCCCTTTATAACTGGCCTTTTTTATTTGCGACAATTCACTTAATTGCCCTTCTGACAGTTCATAGATGGTGATCTCTTTCAGCTCGGTACTCGATATCACCCGTCCAACATGAATATACCGACTAGCATCTTTTACCCAAAGACCATCTTTTGAACCCACAGAAAAACTTTGATGTAAGGCCTCTGCACGCATCTTTTTAGCGTAGGCCTCACTGGCGGGCGCAACCCATTCACCTACCATGGCAATGACTAGCCACATCAATAAAGCCGTTTTCAATACGGCCCAGAGAATTCTTTTAATAGACCAACCCGTAACCCGTAACACGGTTAATTCAGACTGATTTGCCAAACTTCCTAACCCCATTAAAGTCCCAATAACGAGCACAATAGGGAATATTTCATAGCTGTAAACAGGGAGCTTCAACAGTGTATAAAAAGAACCTAAGGCCAGTGTATAGCTGTCAGTTAATTTAGAGACTTGGTTCATAAATTCAAAAAAACCAAAAATCACTAATAATACCAACATCACTAATAAGGTGTAGCTAACGACAATACGGGCTAAATAGCGTTCTATTCGATTCATCGTTAATCCTCATTTCCAGGGAGTCTTCTCTTGCGCGGGCCGGAGACTTTATTAGGTTTCGTTTTAGGCTTTATCTTTGACAATAACTGGAAATTAAGTTGTCTAAAGTCGACCAAAGCCAATATCAAGAACAAAAGTGGAACAGGCCACAAACCTATTGACATAGGCCAACCCCCTTCAGTCATTCCATCCCTGCCAACCATTAAAAGTTGGTTGTAGATAATGTAAAGAACCAGTGCAAAAAACACCTTAGCAAACCGCCCTTCTCTTGGGCCTGTCCGGCTCATTTTCAGACCAATCAAACCAAGTACCAATACACCAAAAGGCGTGACTAGACGCCACTGCAGTAAGGCCTGATGCTCTAATGTATCAGAGGTCCACAAAACATCGGTGCCGACTTCAAGCTTAGCAGGCCTGGTTGGTTGAGCGCTCAATTCAGGAATAAGCACTTCAAAACGTTTGAATGATTGAACCTCGACATCCCCTGAGGCTGTTTTTGTATGATCATGCATCCCTAGGTAACTGTAGCCGTCTTCCAACACTAAAACCAGCCTGCCATCAATCCATTCAAATCGCCCTATAGGCGCGACTAAAATAAGGTCTTGCTTTGCATCTTTCGCTTGAGTTTGACGTTGAATCCAAATATTAGAGAGTTCACCCGAATCTGAAATCGACTTGGTATAAAACACGCCCGCTTCATTTGGTAAGGTATTAAAACGACCTGGCACAATACCAGAGATTGGACTAATAGTTTGCGCCTCGCCAATAATGAGGCGTTCCGTTTTATAACTCCATGGCGTGACCACCAAAGAAATCCAAGCCGTCACCAACACCAGAGGAATCAAAAAAAATAACACTCTCTTTTGAAAATATTGTGGAGAAATCCCACAACTACTCATTACGACCATCTCTTGATCTTGATAGAGCCGACCTACCGATAACATGACGCTTAATAAAGCCACTAAAGGCAAAATTACTTCCAGAGCCGGGGGAATTTTGAGCAGTAAGAGTTGCAGGACAATTGATGAAGGGACTTTACCCTCCACAGCCATCGCTAGTAATTTGGTCGCCTCTGAACCAAAGGTAATAAGAAGCAACACAGTTAATACTGCGAAAAACGTCTTTAGTAATTCTATATAAAGGTATTTGTTGAGAATTCGCAAAAAAGCGCTCCACACACGTTAAAATAGTGAAAATCAATTTTTAATAAAGCCATTATACAAACAAAAAACGTAGAATGACTGTTTTAAACAAACCTGTTCACCAATCTGAATCCTCGATTTTAAGGGCTAAAACCATGAAACACATTCAATTTGCATTCAATACCTCGTTTACTAACCTTGATACCTTAATTCTACCTATTAATGATAAAGGCGAAATAATCTCCTTAGAGAACATTCTGCCACAACAATCTGCTTTGAATGAATTAAGTAAAAGCCTAGCGAAATCAGGCGACTTTAGCGGAAAAGTAGGCAAAACTCTGCTGCTCGTTAAACCAGCGGATATTGAAATTCAAAGAGTGTTATTAGTTGGTTTCGGAGCGAATGATAAACTAACCACTAAAGGTTATCTCACCTCAATCCAAGCCGCGGCAGATGCATTAGATCATTGTGGCGCGACTCATATTGCCAATGCCGCTATTTTTGCCAAGCCGGCCGCTGAAAGCATTAAGTGGGCAGTGACCCAAAATGCACAAATATTCCAACGTAGCTTCTATGATTACAGCCATGAAAGCCGAGGCAGTCACCCCGTTAAAGATCCTAGAGTAGAAAGCATGGTTTTCCCTTGCGAGGATTACACGGCCGCGACACAACAAGGCCAAGCGACTGCGCTGGGTATGGCGCTGACTCAGGAGCTGGCGAATATGCCGAGTAACTTCTGTACGCCGACCTTTTTAGCAGAGACCGCAATTCAATTAGGTCAAGATTTTGACTTCGATATTAAGATTCTTGAGCGCAAAGAGATGATTGAAATGGGCATGGGTTCTTTTATGTCCGTCGCACAAGGTGGCGATACCCCGCCAAAAATGATCTGCCTTTCTTATAACGGTGGCGATGCTTCTCAAGCCCCTGTCGCATTGGTCGGTAAAGGCGTGACCTTTGATACAGGCGGGATTTCATTGAAACCTGGCGCATCCATGGATGAAATGAAATACGATATGGGTGGCGCGGCAACGGTTCTAGGTGTCTTTAAAGCGTTAGGTGAACTCAAACCAAAAATTAATGTCGTCGGCGTTATTCCATCAACCGAAAACATGCCTTCTGGTAGTGCCGTCAAGCCGGGTGATGTCGTCACCTCACTTTCAGGTCAAACCATTGAAGTCCTCAATACCGATGCCGAAGGCCGTCTGATTTTATGTGATGCTTTAACTTACACGCAACAAACGTTTAAACCTTCTAAAATCATTGATATGGCGACTCTAACGGGCGCTTGCATTGTTGCTTTAGGGCATCATGTTTCCGCCATTATGGGCAATAACCAACCGCTCGTAGATGCTTTAACAACAGCAGGTCAAACAACCTATGACCGTTTTTGGCAGCTACCAATGGGTGAAGAGTGGGACGAACAACTTAAATCTAATTTTGCAGACATGGCCAATATTGGCGGACGTACTGCTGGATCGATTACGGCAGCCCAGTTTTTAGCTCGTTTTGTCCAGGACGTTGATTGGGCGCATTTAGATATTGCAGGTACTGCTTGGGTCACTGGCGACAATAAAGGTGCAACAGGGCGTCCTGTTCCAGCCCTAGTTGAATACTTACTAACTGAAGCTAAGGCGTAAAATACGCATGACAGCGCCACAAACTGAACAGGCCACCCCATTAAAAAGTGCATCGAAGGATGTACTTTTCTATGTATTGAACAGTAGCGACCCACAGTCTAGGGAAGTTTTCTTAAACAAATTGCTTAAAAAGATTTGGGCGGAAAAACGCCGCTGTGATGTACGGTTTGAATCGGAACAAGATGCCCTACGCTATGATTTAACGCTTTGGAATGCACAACCGCAAAGCTTTATCCCCCATAGTGTCGCTAAACAAGTACCAGCCTCTATTCAGCTCTATGGCGAACAGATTGCAAAACCATCTCGCGATGTGTTAATTAACCTGCACCCTGAATTTCCGAGTCTATTTGAACAATATCAAAGAACCATAGAGATCCTTGATCAATCCGACTATTTAATCAAAATGGGGCGCGAACGCTGGAAGGCCTACAAAGCCAAAGGCATTGAAGCCACTGTGCATAAAATCGGTTTCTAAAGAGTGAGTTCGCCAAGCCAATGACAAGGTGATTGCGCTATTTATGAGACATAAAAAAACGGCTAAGAAGCCGTTTTTTTATGTCATTCATTTACCCTTTCCAACCAGGCCTGGTCACAACCAAAAATAATAAGTCTTTGCGAGCGCAGCGAAGCAATCCATTTCAAAACCACCGTCATCCTCTGGCTTGACCAGGGGATCTCACGCTGCAAAGAGAGGTTACCGCGTCAAGCGCGATAATGACGATATGGGTTTCACTCCTCAGCCTACCCTGTAAAACCCTGGAGTATTCGCTCTGCTCATCCCTAAAGGGGCCGCCTTGATCAGGCGTTCTTCACACCTTCGTCGCTTGTGCCACGTCACTCCCTTCCTCGCAATGACATTGGTTTTAGCCTTTCTTCGTGACTTCGTGGTAAATCCCCTCCGCCCGTCTTTGCGAGCGCAGCGAAGCAATCCATTTCAAAACCACCGTCATCCTCTGGCTTGACCAGGGGATCTCACGCTGCAAAGAGAGATTACCGCGTCAAGCGCGATAATGACGATATGGGTTTCACTCCTCAGCCTGCGCGGTAAAACCCTTGAGTATTCGCTCTGCTCACCCCTAAAGGGGCCGCCTTGATCAGGCGTTCTTCACACCTTCGTCGCTTGTGCCACGTCACTTCGTTCCTCGCAATGACAAACCATATCAACCAGGCCTGGCATGTCCTGCGGCTTTAAAAAACCATGTGAGCGTAGGGCATGTCCTGCGGCTTTACAAAGTAATGTGAGCGCAGGGCATGTCCTGCGGCCTTACAATATCATGTGAGCGTAGGATCACTTTTAAATCACCACCAAACTAGACTGAAGTTAAATCGGCCTGACGACGGTTTTTAACAGCGCGACGAATTAAGGCAATAAAGACACCCAACATCAACCCCAAGACGCCAGCGACGGCTAATATCAATGATTTTTTAGGCTTTATTTTATCACCATAAATGGCCGCCTGATCAAGGGTCATTACCCCAAAACCAGACTTAACAATTTTTAAGCGCTGTAATTTTTGCAACTCTTCTTGTAACTCACGCAATTCAGGAATAAAGGCATCATCATTTGTTCTCGATTCTAAAACTGTTTTTTCAGCGACCAATAAATCAGAACCAAGTAAATAGAGCGCTGTGTTATAAGCACTTTCAGTATTTACATTGTTAATATTGAGCGTAGGGCCTGCAGAAACCGGCTTATTTAAACCTAACTTTTGAGTAATTATAATCGCTTCATCTAACTGGGAAATTCTGTCCATACGTTTATCTAAGGCTATTTTTCTAAGACCAAATTTTCGATCATTCAGTACATTGATTTTACTTTTTTTCTCTGCGATTAACTGTTGATAAATTTCGTCAATCGTTCTCTCTTCAGTCGTTTTCACCACAATATTTAAGAGATCAGCCACCTCTTGCTCCGTTAAGGATAAAGCCAAACTCACCGTAATCTCTTCAGGTGACTCTTTTTCTTTAGGTCTTTTGATAGAAAAATCTTTAATAAAGTCAGCAAAAGCTACTTTTTCAGCTTTGATTTTATCCACCCCAGAGAGCTGATCAATATCACCATTATAAATATTGATTAAATTATATTTATCGAAAATAAGTTTAAGGGTCAGCCTAGACTCTAAGTTTTTTTGAAATTGAGTAAATAGCGACTCAGGGTCTTGCCTCTTAGTACCCAATATTGCCGCAAACTCATTTATAGCCAAAACCTTTTCTGCCGGAGGCGGCAGTAAATATGACTCTGACTGATAAACCGGCTGTACACTAAAGGCATAGACTATCGCCAGCAAAACGGTGATTACAAAACTTGCCAAAATGGTCAGTTTTTCTGCCACTAAACCATTCCATAATTCAAACAGATCAATCTCATCATCATTGATATTCATATTGTCTGCAGGTTGCGCTTTTAATTTTGAATCCATACCAATTTTTTACCTTTAGATAAATTAAGTTAAGCATTATTTTATACTGCATTATACAGAGAGTTCACAGCTCATACGCAAACAATCTCAGTCATAAAATGATTTTTTATTCTTTTTATCTACCCTATTGCCTATAATGAATAAACTGCTGTTTAGCAATTAAAGGACAGATTCATGGAAATTACTCAATTATTAGAATTCAGTGTCCAGCAAGGGGCATCGGATTTACATCTCTCTACCGGACAACCACCGATCATCCGAAAGGACGGGGACATTCAGAGAATCGATGCACCAAGCCTAGAACCAGAACAGTTACACACGATGATTTATGACATCATGAATGATGAACAGCGTCGTGGTTTTGAATCTGAATTGGAAGCTGACTTTTCATTTGAATTGCCTAAAATTGCGCGATTCAGAGCAAATATTTTCCAGCAAAATCGCGGTATTTCGGCCGTATTCCGAACTATTCCAAGTCACGTTCTGAGCTTAGAAGATCTCGATGCGCCTGAAATATTCAAGCAGATCTCGAGTTTTCCTAGAGGTTTAGTTTTAGTGACGGGACCGACAGGGTCTGGTAAATCAACAACCTTAGCGGCCATGGTTGATTACGTCAATAAAGGCATTCCTGCGCATATTCTCACCATAGAAGATCCTATCGAATTTGTACACGAACCCGACCGTTGTCTCATTAACCAACGTGAAGTCCATCGTGACACCAAAAGCTTTAGTAACGCTTTACGCTCGGCATTACGTGAAGATCCCGATGTTATTTTAGTCGGAGAGCTACGTGACTTAGAAACCATTCGATTAGCATTAACGGCTGCCGAAACTGGGCATCTAGTCTTTGGAACTTTGCATACTAGCTCGGCGGCCAAAACCATTGACCGTATTATTGATGTTTTTCCAGCCGAAGAAAAAGAGATGGTGCGTTCGATGTTATCAGAATCTTTACGGGCCGTAATTTCTCAAGCGCTTTTGAAAAAAACCACCGGAGGGCGAATTGCGGTCCATGAAATAATGCTAGCAAATACAGCCATTCGAAACCTAATCCGTGAAGCTAAAACCCCCCAAATGTACTCGGTGATTCAAACATCAACACAAGTCGGCATGCAAACCCTCGATCAAAACCTTAAGGAACTGGTTAATAAAGGTTTGATAAGTTTAGAAGATGCACGCACCCAAGCAGCTAACAAAGCCAACTTTAGTTAACTAAAGTGAATTGAATGGAGCCACAGAATGACAACCGATAATACCTCTGATTTACACAAACTTTTAATTTATTTCTCACAACAAGGTGGCTCTGATCTTTTCATTACCGCTGGACGTCCTGCGACCATGAAAAAAGACCGTCGACTGATTAATATTACCGAAGATAAATTGACTCCAGATGTCGTCACCAAACTTTGTGTTGAAATGATGAACCATGATCAACTGGCTACTTTTCAGAACACCCAGGAAAGTAACTTTGCATACCATATCGCGGGTATCGCGCGTTACCGTGTTAATGTGTTTGTACAGCGAGGAACGGCTGGCATGGTCATCCGCTCGGTTCAGACTGAAATGCCCGACTTTAACTCTCTTAATTTACCCGATATTTTAAGAGAGTCCATTATGGAAAAAAACGGCTTGATTCTGATCGTCGGGGGCACGGGATCTGGTAAGTCGACCACACTCGCCAGCTTAGTCGATTTACGTAATAAAGAACAAGAGGGTCACATTATTACCATTGAAGACCCGATTGAGTTTGTCCATTCGCATAAAAAATCGATTGTCACGCAACGAGAAGTGGGTGTAGATACGGACTCTTATGCCAGCGCATTGAAAAACGCTCTTAGACAAGCTCCTGACGTTATTCTAATTGGGGAAATTCGTGCTAAAGAAACCATGGAACATGCCATTGCCTTTTCCGAAACAGGCCACTTATGTCTATCGACGCTGCATGCTAACAATACCAACCAAACCTTAGATCGAATTATCAACTTCTTCCCTGCTGACCAACGTGACCATATTCTGATGGATTTATCCCTCAACTTGCGCGCAATTGTATCGCAACGTCTGATTCCTAAAATTGGCGGTGGACTGGTGGCCGCCATTGAGGTGTTAATCAATACACCCCGTATGTCCGAGCTAATTTTTAAGGGAAAAGTATCAGAGATTAAACAACTCATGCAATCTTCACGAGTCGCTGGAATGCAAACCTTTGATACGGCTTTATTTGAACTATATGAAAAGGGGTTTATCTGCTATGAAGACGCTTTGCGTGGAGCGGACTCGATGAATGATTTGAGACTTAATATAAAATTAAACAGTAAACTGCCACTACCAGAGAGTATGCAAAGCGGAGGCTCCGCTGATGCTTCACAATTTAATCTAAAATCTTAAAGAGGCCTTTGCACGTTTGCGAGTGTTGCATTCTGCCTAACAACGAACGAACTAGATTTAATCCTTAAAATCGAGTTCGTATTAAGTAGAAACCGCCTCTAGATGACGCCTCACTTCTAGCGTAAATCTCCAATGCCCACCATAGTGGCTTTTAATGTCTTAACTTCATCTCTCAATTGGGCTGCTCTCTCAAAATCTAACGCTTTAGCGGCCTTATACATCTGTTTCTCTAGCTTTTTTAACTGACCCAAGAGCTCTGCATGTGAAAGCGGCTTCTTGGGCGCTACATATTCCCCCTTATTTTCAGCCACCTTCGCTAACTTACCAGGCCTGGTCGGTTTAGAACTATAGGGTGAACCTTCTAAAATATCACTGACCTTCTTATTCAAACCTTGCGGTGTAATGCCTTTTTCTAGGTTATAGGCAATCTGCATCTCACGGCGACGTTCTGTCTCATCAATCGCGGTTTTCATAGATTTAGTGATTTTATCTCCATACAGAATCGCCTTACCTTCCACATTTCGGGCGGCACGACCGATGGTTTGAATTAAAGCACGTTCAGAGCGCAAAAACCCCTCCTTATCTGCATCCAAAATGGCGACCAAAGCCACCTCTGGAATATCCAAACCCTCTCGCAACAAGTTAATGCCAATCAGCACATCAAATTCGCCCAGGCGCAGATCTCGAATGATTTCTATCCGTTCCACCGTATCAATATCAGAATGCAAGTAGCGCACCCGTACACCGTGGTCTTCAAAATATTCGGTCAGGTTCTCTGACATCCGCTTAGTCAAGGTTGTCACTAAAATACGTTGACCGACTTCTGCGCGCCAGCGAATTTCGCCCAATAGATCATCCACCTGGGTGACGGCAGGACGCACCTCAATAATGGGGTCTAACAACCCTGTTGGGCGCACCACTTGCTGCACCATGGTTGAGCAGTGTTCAGCTTCGTATTTGCCCGGTGTAGCCGACACAAAAATAGCTTGGGGCATGCCGCGCTCAAACTCTTCAAACATCATCGGTCGATTGTCCATCGCCGAAGGCAATCTAAAACCGTAATTGACCAAATTCTCTTTACGTGAGCGATCGCCTTTATACATTCCGCCAATTTGCGGAATGGTGACGTGACTTTCATCAATCACTAACAGAGAATTTTTTGGGAAATAGTCCATTAAGGTCGGCGGAGCCTTTCCTGCTCCTCGTTTAGATAAATAGCGCGAATAGTTTTCAATGCCTTGGCAGTAGCCTAACTCCACCATCATCTCTATATCGAGTCGAGTACGCTCCTCTAGGCGTTGCGCCTCAACTAACTTACTCATTGAACGTAATTCAGCCAAACGCTCGACCAGTTCAACCTTCACATGTTCGACCATCTCCAGAACACGCTCTTTTGGTGTCACATAATGCGATTTAGGATAGACTGTGGCACGACTCGGACGCGACAAAACCTCGCCCGTAAGAGGGTCAAACCAAGCAATACTTTCGACTTCGTCATCAAACAGTTCAATGCGAACGGCATATTCATCCGCTTCCGCCGGAAAAATATCGATGACATCGCCACGTACACGAAAGCTACCGCGCCACAACTCTATGTCATTGCGTTTATATTGCATGGAAATCAATCTGTCTAAAATATCGCGCTGTGCAATCGTATCTCCCAAACGAATCTGTAGAATCATCTTTAAATACATTTCAGGATCACCTAAACCGTAGATAGCGGAAACGGTGGCAATCAAAATGACATCTTCGCGCTCTAACAGAGCTTTAGTCGCGGACAAACGGAGCTGCTCTATCTGCTCATTGACCGAAGAATCTTTTGAAATATAGGTATCTGAAGCCGGCACATAGGCCTCTGGCTGATAATAATCATAATAAGAAACAAAGTATTCAACGGCGTTATTAGGAAAGAAACTCTTCATTTCGCCATAGAGTTGCGCAGCCAACGTTTTGTTATGAGCAATAATAATCGTCGGGCGTTGCACCTGCTGAACCACATTCGCAATGGTAAAAGTTTTACCCGACCCGGTCACCCCAAGCAGGGTCTGATAGGCTTCTCCATCCTTCAATCCTTCAACCAATTGGGCAATGGCCGTTGGCTGATCTCCATTCGGAGAGTAGGGAGAAACTAATTCAAACGATTTAGACACAATTATTCCTTTAAAAGCCCAGTAAAAATCCAGTAGAATAGGAGGCAATATTATTTAAACACTAATGCAAAGCGCACTTGATTCTAGAAAGACTTTTTCCTGGCTTTGTTGCCAAACAAAAGACCTATTATACAAGTTCATTCATTCGCGGAGAAATTCAATCAATGGCTAGTTTATCTGATCGTGTTAATCGAGTTAAACCTTCCCCTACCCTGGCAATCACCGCCAAAGCAGCTGAGTTAAAACGCGCGGGTAAAGATATTATTAGCCTCGGCGCTGGCGAGCCTGACTTTGATACCCCAGAGAATATCAAAGCAGCCGGTATTGCCGCCATTCAAAATGGCCAAACGCGCTATACCGCAGTGGATGGCACACCCGAGTTGAAAGAAGCCATTCAAGCCAAATTTAAACGTGATAACGGTTTAGAGTATGCAATGAACCAGATTCTAGTCTCCTCTGGTGGCAAGCAAAGTTTCTTTAACCTCTGCCAAGCGATTTTAAACGATGGCGATGAGGTCATTATACCGGCACCCTACTGGGTCTCATATCCAGACATGGCTTTGTTAGCCGGTGGCGAACCCGTTATTGTTAAATCAGGTATAGAGCAAGGTTTTAAAATCACCGCGGCTAAACTTGAAGCGGCGATTACCCCTAAAACCAAAATAGTCGTCATCAACAGCCCCTCCAACCCAACCGGTGCAGTCTACACCGTAAATGAGCTTAAAGCGTTAGCAGACGTTTTAGTTAAGTATCCAAATATTTTCATCGCCTCAGATGACATGTATGAACACATTATGATTAGCGACATACCTTTTACCACTATACTGGAAGTCTGCCCTGAACTCACTGATCGTACCCTTGTCATGAACGGGGTTTCAAAAGCCTACTCTATGACAGGTTGGCGCATTGGTTACGCAGCCGGTCCTGCTGAGGTTATTACCGGGATGCGCAAGGTGCAATCACAAAGCACCTCTAATCCCTGCTCAATCTCTCAAGCTGCAGCCGTAGAAGCGTTGAATGGCCCGCAAGAGTGTATTCAAACCATGTTGACTGAATTCAAAAAACGCCATACTTTTGTCGTCGAAAGAATCAATCAAATCCCAGGTTTCAAATGCATTGCCGCCGATGGTGCTTTTTACGCCTTTATGGATATTTCTGAAGCTTTAGAGATGAAAGACCTAACCACTGATACCGAGCTAACAGGCATCCTGTTAGAAGAAAAACTCGTCGCCGTTGTCCCTGGCTCCGCTTTTGGCGCAGATAAACATCTACGCATCTCTTTCGCGACCAGTATGGAAAACCTGGTCAATGCCTTAGATCGTATTGATGCGTTTATGCAGGGTAAATAGGTCTATTCCGACTTGATTATCGCTTTATAAAAAATCCCGATTGATATTTTTATCAAGCGGGATTTTTTTGGATTCGATTAACCATCTACATCAAGCCAAGTTTTAAGATCGGGGGCTACTTGAACCCGTCATTGCGAGCAAAGCGAAGCAATCTAGGAGTTAACGTCTAAATCGTAAGTAATGGATTGCCACGGCCTGCGTACGTCGCAATGACAAAATCCCTCGTCATCCTCTGGCTTGACCAGGGGATCTCACGCTGCAAAAAGAGATTACCGCGTCAAGCGCGATAATGACGATATGGGTTTCACTCCTCAGCCTACGCCGTAAAACCCTGGAGTATTCGCTCTGCTCACCCCTAAAGGGGCCGCCTTGATCAGGCGTTCTTCACTCCTTCGTCGCTTGTGCCACGTCACTTCGTTCCTCGCAATGACAAAAACGACCCTCCACCGTCATTATCGGGCTTGACCCGATAATCTGTATCGACACATGGAGATCCCCCGGTTAAGCCGGAGGATGACGATTACACCCTTGCATAACCACCGCCCGTCTTTGCGAGCAAAACGAAGCAATCCATGGCCAACGTCTAAACAGTAAGTAATGGATTGCCACGTCACTTCGTTCCTCGCAATGACAGGATTGGTGAGATTACTACCCTGTGGCCTCGTAATGACGAGAGGTAGTTGTCATTGCGAGCAAAGCGAAGTAATCCATGGTTCACTTCTAAATACAGCACTCAGACACAACGTCATCCTCAGGCTTGACCAGGGAGATCTCTAGATAGCAGAACTTTCTTATAACTGTTTTTCTTCGTGACTTCGTGTCTTCGTGGTGAATGTCTTTACGTTTGGATTGCCGGGGCGACGCCCAGTAATGACATCCTCTAGTCCATACTCCTGCCCTTCCCACGTCATCCTCCGGCTTGACCGGGGGATCTCTAGATAGCAGAACTTTCTTATAACTTTTTTTCTTCGTGTCTTCGTGGTGAATGTATTTACGCTTGGATTGCCACGTCACAACGCTCCTGCCATGACAATCCTTTAGATCTCTTTAAATTTAATCACCCTAAAACTTCGTGTCTTAGTGACTTCGTGGTTCAACTTTAGAGCTTGATCCGATAATCCAGAAGATCGGAGGCAGAGTAAGAATTGTAATAACCTGTACTATAAATTATTACTCTCTCCCAAAACGACCTTATCAAAGGGTTAAATTTTTTAGGGAAAACTTTTTCTGAGTACAGAATAGACTTGTCTAAAGATCATCTCTAACGCGCAAAAAAACTGCAAATCGTGGCAACCCTTTTTGAGTTAAACCGATATATTGAAAAGTGATAATCTCACCCACTTTTGGAGGATGAGCACGTTCCAAATCACTCAATCCACTGCCTATTTTAAGCAGTCGATCATTTGGATCAGTTAAATCCGTAAACTGGCCATCCATAACTTCACACTTTAAAGCACCGACATTTCCAAGATACTTACCTTTTCCTGGCGTATAGCCCTTTACCTGGCACTCAGCATCTTGCTTCAACTTCACCTTTAAGGCTTCATTTGAACGACCTGTCTGATATAAGCTTAGTGGATTTCTAACAACTAATCCTTCACCGTTCAGTGCAAGCACTCGCTGTAATTCGGCTTGCAACTGCGAATCGTCACTCACTTCAACCTGCTCAATAATTCGCAAATAAGGCGCCGGAAACTGTTTTAAATAAAGATTTAAAATATTCAAACGCGCCAAAAGACCACCGGATTGATTGGGTAGTTCAAAAATTTGAAAGGTAAGATCCCTCCATCCCTTATGCGCAGTTTGGGTATTTACGATTGACATGGTTTGTTCAAATTGGTGACGCCCTAACCAAAGTTCACCATCCAATTCGAAAGGTGGAAAATTCTCCGTAAACCAGTCTGGAACGGCAAAGGGATTGCCATTGCGACTCATCAACTGCTTACCATTCCAATAAGCCCGCACCCCATCCAACTTTTCACTCATTAACCAACCATCGATATTTTGTCCCGCCACATACTCTTTTAACAGCAATAGATCTGGCACGAACTTAGAAACTTTTGAGTGTGCTAAAGAATGTTGAGTAGAGACGTTTGCCGTCTCAGCTGCCTTTGAATCGCTCGCATTTGAATCATTCGCATGCACTGGCGACCAGCAACATGAAAAGCTGAGAAATATGACCAGGCCTGGTAGCTTTAGTTTACATTTTGAAAACATCTTTGGGGCTCATTAAATAATTGCTTAGATTTAAAACGGTCGTAGCTCGCATCTCTTCTTCTACAGAGACGCATCGGTAAAACTCAGAAAACAGAGCTATTAACAAAACCTATAAACCCATCGCTAAAAACAAAAAAAGCCCAATCAAATGACTAGGCCTGGTAGGAATTAATCAGCTTTTGATTTATTAGGATTTCTCGAAAACCAGATCAACTTTAATCTTTTCTAGTGTCTTCGCTCCAATCCCTTTCACTTGCAAAAGATCCGCTGGTTTTAAGCAAGACGATACTTCACAGTATGTAGAAATCGCTTCTGCTTTGACAGGGCCAATACCACTTAATGCCGCAGAAATCTCTCCAACCGAAGCACTATTCACATTCACCGGACTCGCCAACACACTCGCACTAAAACTAAATAAAGCTATTAATAAACTATTTTTCAACAACATAAGAATACTCCACTATGAAAAAATAAGACACCATTGTAAAAATGATGAGAATCCATCATAACAGAATACTTTATAAAAATACGGCATAAAGCTAACTAGATACGTAATAGTGTAAATTATTCGAACAAATAAGAGAAAAGTAGACGCGATCTTTTAGGGGATTACGGATTAAACCCGATAATGACGTGTTCTTCTAGATTACCGCGTCAAGCGCGATAATGACGATGGTTTTAAGATTACCGTATCAAGTACGATAATGACGGCGGTGGGTCGATGTCCGATAATGACGGTGGCTTTGGGATTAGCGGATCAAGTACGGTAATGACGGAGTGGCATCAAGTGCAATAATCTCACGCTAGGGGATCAATCTAATGCTTCTTTTGCTAATTTTTGTAAATGAAGAAGTATTTTGATCTTGTCAGACTGCGATTCAGTTTCAAGTCTTTGATTGACGTTTTCTAGAAGGGTTTTCATGCCCTGCAAGCATTCCTCATACAATTCTAAAGCCTTTTTATTACTTAAAACACATGTCTCGATTCCAAAGCGAATCAATCTATCTTTGCTATGCCAGCGTTTAGAACCGAGAAGCGTTAAAGCAGGTATGTCATTTTGAATATAAGCCGTAGTGCTTACAATATCGTAAGCAGGAGCAATTTGAATTTGATGAATATCTGAATACAGCACCCCAAAGTTCTTAAGGAGTGCATCGCCATTTTGCAATAAGTTATTCATCACCATCATCTTGAAAAACTGCACCAAGGAATCATACCTAGAATGACTAGAACAAAAAAGTTGTAAGCTCTTTGCGACTTGCTCATAACTTCCCTTGTATTTATCATCTCGCTGCTTGACTTGCAGCACGCACATATCCTCAAAACCTAATGGTTGGCCGCCCATTTGAATATCAAAACGCTTCATATTGACATCCTCTCCTCCGTGAACGAAGGGGATTACTAACAGCGTTATGCCGTTAAGAGTAGGTTTGTATTGCTACTGCCTACTGGTTCCTGCTTCACAGACGAAACTAACGTTTCAACTCCACAGGCTAACAAGCGATGTCCTCGCTCAAGCACATTCAAAGCACCTACCAAGTCGGCATTGGCTTTAAATCCACACTCTGTACACTCAAATTTACTTTGAGATTTACGATTATCTTTTGATACATTGGAACAGCTTAAGCAGGTTTGCGAGGTGTATTGAGGGTTTACCCTCAAAACATCTCCGCCTGACCAGGCCTGTTTATACTGCAATAGCGAAACGAACATTCCCCACCCTTGGTCAAGGATAGATTTGTTTAGACCGGACTTCGCTTTTACATTTTTACCAGGCTGTTCAGCATTGCCTTTCGCACTTTTCGACATATTCTTTACTTTTAGATCTTCAACGACAATCATTGCGTGGCTTTTGCTGATTTGGGTTGAAGTCTTGTGAAGAAAGTCATGTCTTGCGTAAGCAATTGTTTCATGTATTTTTGAAATACGTTGCTTCTGCTTTTTCCAGTTAGCAGAGAAACGGACTTTTTTAGACAGCTTGCGCTGCTCAAAAGCCAGTTTCTTTGACAACTTTCTAAATGAATTTAAAGGTTCTACGTATGAGCCGTCTGATAAGGTTACAAAGCGGGTAATGCCCATATCTATACCAACCATTGACGTTGATTTATGACGCTTAATATCAGCCTCGTACTCGGTCTGAATCGACACATACCAATGTTTTCCCTTGCGAGAAATGGTCATGTTTTTAACATCACCGATTACTTGTCGAGAGTTTCGGTACTTTACCCAGCCAATTTTCGGAAGAAAAACTTTGTTACAGGCCTGGTCAACTTTCACGCCTTGAGGATATCGAAAGCTGTCGGAAGTACCTTTCTTTTTAAATCTAGGAATGCGTTTTAACGGCTGTTTTTTATCAAACCCGTCTTTAAATGCTTTCTCAAGGTTTTTGAGGGTTTGTTGTAAAGGCTGAGAATGGCACTGTTTTAGAAAGCCATATTCTTCCGAAGATTTCCAAAGTTTCAGCCAGAATGCTAATTCGTTATACCAAAGCATCGACTGTTTATTTTCAAGCCGAGAAAGATTCATCGACAAAGCTTTATTCCAAACAAATCGATTCATCCCAGCAAATTCAATCATTTTTTGAGATTGTTCAGATGTCGTATTGAGCCTGAATTTAAAAGCTTTGCGAATCGTTTGTTCCATATGAATACTGTAACATGAATCAAACTGCTATACATAGTAGAAACAGGCTTCGCCTGTGTACTTATATCCCCGCCCTGAAGGACGGGGTTTTACGCACTAAATGATAAAAAATTGATCATCATCCGATAAATAAAATTCAGGCACAGCAATGCCCGCGTTTTTGACCGATTGCATGCACAAATATTCATTCAAGGCCAGCTCAGGGTAATCGTTGCCCCAAGTTTTAATAATGTAATCTTCTAACGTCAGCGTGGCTTTATTCTCTATACGAGCAAGTACTTTGGGCTGGATACCACTTAATGGAGAGTTTAAGGCAAACCTTTGCACGAGTTCGTCAAATAATTTAGGATTGCTAGGATGTAATACATCCTCTAAATGTAACGGAACTAAGCTTAACGCCTCTTTTGATTCATATTGCACACGCCCACGAATACTGGCAGATAAAAGCGTTAAAAGGCCAAAATCATCCGTATCGGTTATTTTGGCAAAATGTTTTTTCATAATAGAAAGCAAATAGCCTTCTGGTAAGTGCATTTCGAATATAGGATGTAATTCAGGGTTCACATAACTTTTATCCCTTACCGGCATTGTCAGGGATACAAACTGCTCTGCTTTACAATGTGGCAAATAGTTAAAAACAAATTCTGATTGGCTTTTTACAATTTTCCCAGCCTCACGACCTCCAACTATCACCCCTAAGTTATTGTTCATTTTTTAATTCTTCAAAAGTCGGTAAATGTGTTTTTTGCTTAACACAGAGTTCTTGATCAAAATATTCCAAAACTTTCATAACTTTACGTATACCGATATCCACAGAACGGCCTTTTTCTAAAGCATTAAGTGTCGCACGAGAAATACCTACAGCATCAGCCAAGCTTTGCTGAGAAAGTTTTTGCGATTTACGCAGTGTCGCTAACTGTACACGCAACTCTTGATAATTCATGCTTATATGCAAACCACATGTATAAAATAATCTACATTATTAACAAAAAAATAACAATTGTAAAGTATTTAGAACATCGCTTATGATTCAAAGTAGATATAGCTGCATCAAACGCGATAATGACGGTGGATTTGAGATTACCGGGTCAAGCCCAATAATGACAGTATAGGTTCATTCCAAAGCCAGCACCGAAAAACCCTGGATTGCCACGGCACTGCGTACCTCGCAATGACAAAACCCCTCGTCATCCTCTGGCTTGATCAGGGGGATCTCACGCTGCAAAGAGAGATAACCGCGTCAAGCGCGACAATGACGAAGTGGCGTCATTCCAAGAAAAGCGAAGCAATCCAGGCGTTAACGTCTAAATACAGCACTTCGCCGCAATCAATGGATTGCTACGTCACTGCGTACCTCGCAATGACAATACCCCTCGTCATCCTCTGGCTTGACCAGGGGATCTCACGCTGCAAAGAGAGATTACCGCGTCAAGCGCGATAATGACGATATGGGTTTCACTCCTCAGCCTACGCTGTAAAACCCTTGGATTGCCACGTCACTACGTTCCTCGCAATGATAGAATCAGATGCTCTGCACATAACCACCGTCATCCTCCGGCTTGACCGGGGGATCTCTAAATAGCAGAACTTCTTACAACTGTTTTTCTTCGTGACTTCGCTCCTTCGTGGTGAATGTCTTTATGTTTGGATTGCCGAGTCACTACCTTCCTCGCAATGACAGGGGGATTACAAATTATTACTCTTGTATCTAGATGTTTTCAAAACCTGAAAAAGAAGACCATATCTTGGCTTTAAATTCAATAGACTTCGTCATGCGTGCCTATATCAATCGGGATAATCTCTTTTTCTTTAAAAACAAAATCAATTACAACTCGATATTTCATATTAATTGAAACACTATGATAATCGTTTAATTTACCTTGGAGCTTGTGCAAACGCAGTGAGGGGTGAAAAGGATCAAGTTCAAGTAACTCAATGGTTTTTATATACCTTTCTAAAGCGTCGGGGTGCTTTTTAATAAACTTTTTTAGCTTTTTAAAATATTCATCCGTCCGAATGATTTTATAATTCATCCATCAACTCTTTTGTATGCTCTGCCGCAGTTTGTACTTTATAGCGGCCCTCTTTGATATCTTGCATCACCTTCATGTGCGCCAAGTCGAGTTCATTCTGTCTAAACTCGTTGTAGCGTGCAATATCCAAAACTACATATTTATTTTTACCTCGAACATTAATGACGAGTTCATCTGCTTTTTCTAGCATTTTTCCAAAAAAAGCTACACCCTTTGTCTTAACCTCATTCGCTGTAATAATCATAATCGTATCCTTAATAGTACTTTTAAAAGTATTCTAGCACGTTAAATATTTCAAGGATAATACAAAATTTGTATTTCAAACAAACTCACAAACCCAATTAGCAACTCCAACAGGCTTGCTTGCGCAAAAGAGGTCAGATTGAAGTTCCCCCAATAACTCCATTAACTATGTCAACTTAGCCATGCAGAAAAGCTCACGTCACTATTGAACCTACAAAACGCACTCCTATAAAGACTAAAAGACAACATAGTATCTTTTTAAACCTTAAATGGTAACATATAGATAATATAGTATCTAAAAGGATCTAACGGAAATGGCTCTTCTTACATTATCTTCTGCTTCAGACGTTCAAAACCAGTTGTCTAAAACGATTCAAAAAAAGCGTAAAGCCATGAAGCTTTCACGTGACGAACTTGCCCTACGCAGTACTGTGCCGACTTCAACCATCAAACGTTTTGAAACGACTGGACAGATTTCACTTAGACAGTTTATTTTACTCTGGCAGTCAGTAGATGACTTAACCGCACTCATCGGCCTAACTAAAGAACAGCCCACAGCGCCTAAAACCATTGAAGAGGTACTAAGGACATGATTAGCTACCAACCTGTTAGGAAATTGAACGTCTCTCGTCGACTCGCAACAAATAAAATCATTTCAGTGGGTACTCTAGTAAAAAATAGCCAAGCCATATATTTTCAATATAATCCTGAATACCTGCAATCTTATTCTAGCCTATCGCCTTTTAAACTAAACTTTTATCACTCCCTGCAAATAGCCTCTAAACATCCTCATTTTGGCTTGCATGGCCTTTTTGACGACTCCCTCCCTGACGGTTGGGGACGCTTACTGATGGATCGAATATTTAGACAAAAAGGCTTGATGCCTCAACAAATCAGTCCACTGGATAGATTGTCCTATATTGGGCAGCATGCAATGGGGGCTTTGCAATATTCACCCGCTATTGAAGATAGCTTTACGCACATGGAGCATTCCATTGATTTATATCAATTGGGCACAGAAGCACAAAATATTTTTGAAGGTCAAGCGAGCGAGGTACTAACTCAATTGGCCTATGCGGGTAGTTCTGCTGGAGCAAGACCAAAAGCGTTAATTTATACAGCAGGTAATCTAATAGACAGAGTATCTACACAAGAAGCACCTGAACTAACGCCCTGGCTCATTAAGTTCACCTCTTCGTCACTTTCGCTCGGACATGAAGAAAGCTTGTGTGAAAGTACTTATCTACACATGGCGCAACAAGCTGGCATTAATGTACCAGAATGGCAACTCATCCCCACGCACAATTCACAACAAGGAAAAGCTTGGCTTGCACTGAAGCGCTTTGACTGTACAGCGGAACATGGGCGTTTACATATGCATACAGCCTCAGGATTGCTTGATGCCGATTTTAGAATGCCTTCCTTAGACTATGAAGATCTGATTAAAGCCAGCCAAATGCTTTGCCAAAGCCCATCAATTGGGCAAGAAGTTTTTGCTAGAATGATTTTCAATCTATTTTCGCTTAATCAAGATGACCATAGCAAAAACTGGTCATTTCTACAAAACGATAACGGGCAGTGGCATTTAAGTCCGTTTTACGACATCACATTCAGTCCAAATCCACATGGCGAACACACCACGGCTCTTCTAGGATACGGTAAAAAACCGCCATTAAAAATCATCCAAAAACTTGCCGAACAAGCCAACTTTTCTAACTGGAAACAAGCGCAACTAAAAATCCAAGAAATCGTAGACTCAATCCAAAACTGGGATCATTTAGCGCTAGAGCAACAGATCGACCAGCCAACGCGAACCCATATTCAAAAGCAAATAAATACCGTTAGGAAAGATAATCTGTCATTATTCACCCCAGCCAATATTAAGTTGAAAATGTAGCCCCATTTTTTAAACACCTCAAGATTGTTTTTCAAAAGAAATCATGAAAGATGGGAAAGATGGGGGTCAGAGTAAGAACTCCTTGAACTCGAACTATTCCACCCGTCATTGCGAGCATAGCGAAGCAATCCATGGCTCACGTTTAAACACAGCACTCAGACACACGTCATCCTCCGGCTCGACCGGGGGATCTCTAGATAGCAGAACTTTCTTATAACGGTTTTCTTCGTGACTTTGTGTCTTCGTGGTGAATGTCTTTACGTCTGGATTGCCACGGCCTGTGGCCTCGCAATGACGAGTGGTGATTGTCTTTGCGAGCACAAGCGACGCAGGAGCGCAGAACGCCTGCAATTCGACCCGAAGGGTGAGCGTAGCGAATACTCCATGGTTAACGTCTAAATACAGTGCTTTGCCTTGGAAAAGGTACTCTGACCCACATCAACTCAATGGCCGCTAATCCAAAAAATGTGACCATTGGATAAATTAACCAAGGGAAATGACTATCCCAACTAGAGCCTTCTTTCGCATACAAGAATCGCACCGCATGAAAAACCAAATAAGGTGCACTAGCCAAATAGGTATAAACAAAGCCATACACACCGAACAACGCTAATGTTGCCCAGCTGGTATAAACATTCGTTGCATCTTCTTCATTCTTAATAAATAACACTGACTCAATATCAACATTAAAATTTTTAAAAAGATAATGCATACAAATAGCACCAATTACAATGCCTACTGCATATCGAATAACATAAACATCCCACCATCGATGAGATTCATTTGTACCACACCCATTTAATCCGTTTGAGTCATTCATCTCGCTCTCTTTTATTCAACTGCTGCTTTGTCGCAATATTGCAACAATCCAGACACAGTAGTACTTGACCAACCCAAAACCATTGAATTCTTATTACCTAACGGCAAGTACATTTTTGTGACTAGGGCAAAATGTCGCATTGTAAGACCTGACCCCGATTTTCTATAGACCTTTTTCTCGGCAGTACTGGCTTAACTCGATCTCAGATAACGGGGTGACTTCGACCACCACGGCAAATTTTGCTTGGGATGACCACTGTTCAGGCTTGTTTCCACTTAAAGGCATTGCATA